>SAMEA104315428__coassemble_1348_pt1 | contig 13781 bp, 14 predicted proteins | sample SAMEA104315428__metabat2_high_PE_004 | metagenome-assembled genome bin SAMEA104315428 (sample SAMEA104315428) | gut metagenome | biome: Monkey gut; feature: monkey-associated habitat; material: faeces | place: China | collected 2013 | reverse complement strand
AAACATCGCCTGTTCCTGCTTTTGCAAGTGCTGAGTTACCTGTTGTATTTGTATAAATTTTTTCATCTTTGGAGCAAACAATTGTTTTGTGTGATTTTAAAACAGTTGTACATCCATATTTTTCTGTAATTTTTTTTGCTGTAAATCGAGGATTTCTTAAAATGTCCTCAACTTTTTGTCCAGAAAGTCTTGAAGCTTCTGCAATATGAGGAGTAAAAATTACATTTTTAGGTAATTTTATTTTGGGAAATTTCGATATAATATTAAGCCCGTCAGCATCGATAACTACTGGTGTTTCGGTATCTTTTAAATCAAAAAGAATTGCTTTGAACATCAGAATTGCTCCAGGATCTTGAGAAAGTCCAGAACCGATAGAAATGACGTCATATTTAGGTAATTGTGACTTGATTTCTCCAACTGGCACACAAACAATGTCAGGAGTTAGTGAGGCAACTCTTAATAACACAGAAGGGATACTTGCAAGTGTAACATATCCACAACCAACTTTTAGTGCTGACATACTAGATAAGTAGGCAGCTCCTGAAAAATTTTTGCTACCTGCTATGTTTAAAACTTTGCCAAAAGTTCCTTTATGTGATTTCTCTTCTCTTATCGGTAAGTGTAAATCCAATTTGAATTAAGCTCCATAAGTGTGTCTTATTGCTTCGTATAATACAATTGCTACTGAGTTAGATAAGTTCAAGCTACGTCTGTGTTCAATCATTGGTATTGTGTAGCAGTATTCTCTCTTTTCTTCTAGTAATTTTTCGTCCAAACCTCTTGTTTCTGGCCCGAAAACTAAGAAATCGCCTTCTTTGTATGGTGCTGTGTAATGTTCTTTATTGGTTTTTGTTGTGAAATAGTAGAAATTAGCTTCTGGGTTTTTCTCCCATAATTCTTCTAATGATACAACTCTATGAACATCAACAAAATCGTGATAATCAAGTCCTGAACGTTTTAAGTATTTACTAGTTAAAGAAAAACCAATAGGTCCAACTAGGTATAAATTAGCTTTAGAACACGCACACAATCTAATAATATTGCCTGTATTTTGTGGAATTTCTGGTTCTACAAGAACAATATTATAAGTTTTTATACCTTTATCAGTTGTCATAATTACTGATTAACACTTTCTGCTGGTTTAACTTCGTCTTCAGCATCCTTAAAGAATCTCTTAGATTCAAAAATAACAGGGATACCTCTTAATACACAAAGTAAGATTGCCATTTCTGTAAAGATGTAAGCAAATACTTGCCAGAATACAGAAACATCATGATCCATTGATGGAACATTGTACAAGATAATTAATAAGAATGCACCAACTTTTGCAACTGCATACCAAATTCTCATAAATTTAGAACAGCAAATAAATTTAGCGATAGGGTCTTCTTGCATAGATTTGTCGCCGAAAGCAGTATAACCATAACTTGCTGCAACGCTTCTAAGACTGTCAACTACAACGCCTCTAATAAGAGCAATTAATGGAAATACAATTGAAATCCAACCCATTACTGCAAATAAAACCCAGTAAGAGTATTCAACAATTCTATCTCCCATAATATCAAGAGTTGCGCCTAATTTTGAAGAAACTTTGAATTTTCTAGCTAAATAACCATCAAGTCCATCAAGAGCGAAAGCTAAGATTGTGCAGATGATTGCCCAATAATAAGCATTACCTGAAGTTTCTTTCATAGCTTTTGTAACAAACAAACTTGTTGATTCATCAATTTGGTAAGCAATAACTAAATAGATAGCAATAAACGCAAAGAATATTCTACCAATACTTACAATATTAGCAGATGATTTTTTTAATTTATCTAAAATACTTACCAAGTTAGTCATTACTCCTCCAGCGCCCATGTGTTTATTTATATATAAAAACACAAAGTCTTCAATAATTGTTATCTATTGTTTTAATCTTGATAAAGCAAAATTGTGATTGTCTAGTAATTCAATCATTCTTTCGCCAATCATAACCTTTTCAGCTTCTTCTAAAATTTTAACTACGTTGTAACCGTTTTCCCCGTCAGTACGAGCTTTGCCACCGTTTTCGCAACAAGAAACAAAGTGTTGACATTCAAGTTTAAGAGGTTCAATTTCCAAATAATCTAATTTAATATCAACAGAGTTGTTAGCGTAGTTGTCAAAAATTTGTAACTTGTTATCAGCAACAGTGTCATCTAAAATAGCTGTTTTCTTAGTCCCACGAACTAAAAGAGTAACGTGTTTTTTAGGAGTAATCCAACTATCAGAAATTTGACCAATCATACCCCCTTCAAATTCAAGAGTGATATGAGTTATATCCATAATTTCGTTTCTTTCGCTACTGCAACCAACTGCAGAAATAACTCTAACAGGGTTTTTAGATGTTACGTAGCTAACAAGTGAAACATCATGTGGAGCTAAATCCCACATAACACTTCTGTCGTTTTTAAAATAATTTACATTAAGTCTGTCACTTTGAGCATAAACGATTTCACCAAGTTCGCCTTCATCAATTAACATTTTCAATCTGTTAACAGCAGGGTGATATAATAATAAGTGACCAACCATTAATACAAGACCTTTTTTATCTGCAAGGTCAGTTAAATCTCTAGCTTCTTGAGCAACGGTAGAAATAGGTTTTTCCACATAAACATTTTTACCTGCTTCCAAGAATTCTTTTACAAGTTTGAAATGAGTATGACTAGGAGTAACAACGATTACGCTAGTAATTTGAGGGTTGTTAAGAACTTCTTTGTAATCTTTAGTGACATTAACACCACTATATTGGTCAGTAACCATTTTTAAATGGTCATCGTCCATATCACAAACAGTATCAAGCACGCCTAAGTTGTAGAAATTTCTAACGATATTTCTACCCCAGACACCACATCCAATTACAGCGATTCGTTGTTTACTCATAATATACCTTTTTAATTAAATACCTACAATATAACAATTATATTGTGCCAATACGAATTAGTCAAAAACGTAACTAATTATTGCAGCTTCTCTAGCTCTTTTAATTGCTTTAGCAACCATTCTTTGGTGTTCAGCACAGTTACCTGTAACTCTTCTAGGAATGATTTTACCAGCTTCTGTTAAATATCTTTTTAATTTAGCAGCATCTTTGTAATCAATGTGATCTACTTTATCTGCACAGAAACTGCAACATTTTTTCTTTTTTTTGTCCATATCTTGTTTTGCCATTTTTATTTTTCCTTTCGTTTGTAATTGTTTAATAATAACTATTAAAATGGAATTTCATCTTCTGAAATCAATTCATCAACGAATTCTTCTTCTGCAAATTTAACGATTTCGTCGTTATTGTTAGCAGATTTAGAAGAACTTACTGCATCAGCTGACATTTTTTCAATACCATTTGCGTCAATTTCGTAAATGCGTCTTTCAGAACCGTCATCTGATTTTACATTAGCGATTTGCAATCTGCCTTCAACAAGAACTTTGTCGCCTTTAGAAATATCGTCGATAATATCGTTTAGAGCTGTTCTTTTAGATATAACTCTGATAAGCATTTCATCCTTGTCGCCAATGTTTAGAACGAAGGCTGAAACTGAAACGTTATTTTGAGTAAATCTTTTTTCAGGATTTCTGTAAACATAACCTGTTACTACTGCTTTTGCTAATGTCATTTTTTTGTTTCCTTATGCGTTAACTGTTTCTTTTGCACATTCCATGAACATAGTTCTCAAAATGTTTTCGTTGTGTTTCATTTGAGTTTTTAATTCAGAAATGTTTTGAGCAGGGATAGTTACGATTTGGTTTACAAAATAACCATCTCTGAAGTTTTTGATGTCATAAGCTAATTTTTTTCTGCCGATTTTATCTCTTGAAACTACTTTAACGTCAAGAGCTGATAAAGATTCGTCGAATTTTTCAATTAATTTTTCGATTTCGTCTGTATCTAAATTCGGTCTAAAGATTGTTAATAATTCGTATTGTTTCATATTTTTCTCCTTTTACCTACTTTAAAATAGTAGCATAAACAAAAAAAATACAATACAAAGAGCGTTAACTTGTAAAGTTATTTAAAATCTAAGACCCTTCACATCAGCTAACGCAATAGCTTGTTCAAAATAGTAACCACTTCATCAAGTTTTTCTTGTTTATCTGCGCAATTATTCTCAAAAGCATCTTTTACGCAGTGGTTCATGTGTCCTGATAGGATTTCAAGGTTAACCTTTTTTAAAATTGAGATAGTAGCAATAATTTGTGTACTGATGTCAACACAGTATCTGTCATCTTCAATCATTTTTAGCAATCCGTCGATTTGACCTTTTGCTGTTTTTAATAATCTAATTACTTTTTTTTCTTCTTCTTTATCGTGCATAAAAAAATTATAGCACATAATACTAGTTTGTACTATATGCCATAATTTTTATCTTGTTGGAATATTTAGTTTTTATTTGCATTCACATTTTTTAGATTTTTTGAAAAGTTTAAATCCTTTTTTGCAATTGCATTTTTTACTTACGTTGCACTTACCATTGTCACATTTGCATTTTTCGCAGTTAGCTTTTGCACATTCATCACACTTGCAATCGCATTTTTTGCATTTGCAATTTTTGCAGTCGCATTTAGCGCAATTACATTTTTCGCAGTTAGTTTTTGCACATTCATCACACTTGCAATCACATTTTTTACATTTGCAATTTTTGCAGTCACATTTAGCGCATTTACATTTTTCGCAATCTGATTTTTGACATTGTTCGCATTTGCAGTTACATTTTGAGTCTTGGCATTTACAATTTTCGCATGCAAAAACACTGTTCATAGTGAAAACCATTACTGCAAATACAAATAAGGCTGACAATAGTTTCTTCATAAAAAGCTCCTTTATTTTGCATTATACTATACCCCCGTGGGGTATAATTATATTACAATTTTTTTTGGAACTTGTCAACAATTATTTTTTTTATTTAACCATTCTTTTTGATAAAATTCTGCCGTCTTCTATTGATATTTCGTAGTTTACGCCAAAATAATTTGTTGCAGAAATGTTGCCACTTTCTAGTAGTGACATGCCAATATAAGGGCTAAATTGTGTTATATCAGGGTAAGCTTTTGATACAGATTGTACTCTCCAAAGTTTTTTGCCTTCGATATCAAGTGCAAAAATATTATCAATAGTGTTATCTTCATTTGGAATATCAAGTAGCACTACGAATATTCCATTATAAACAAGCATTGAATCAATGTTAAATGGAAATTTAACATTTTTATTTGGTAAAGTTAGTACATTATCAACGTATGAAATATTGTTAACCATAGTTTAAAATCCTATTTTTTATTATTTTTGTGGAACTATTGGTTTCATATTACCATAAACTTTAGGACGTTCGCCACCAACTAAGAAGTATTGAGTTCCACCACCGTTGCCCCAGCCTTCAAGTGGGTTACATAATCCTGTGTAGAATTGTGCTCCTGCAGGAACTTCAACTTCAACAACATATTTTGGCATAGCAGGAAGTGCAAATTTATCCTTAATTTGTTCTGGAGTTAAGCCCACGATGTCGTCATAAGCCATCAACCAAGCACCTTTTGCGAATGAAGATTCGTCATTGTGAACACGTACAAATCTAGTTGGTTTATCCATTTGAATTAATGCAGATGGAGTGTCGCCACCTAAGAATGCTGGATTGTCAAAGCCAAAGTCAGTTGCAAGAACTTCATTGATTTGTTCACCCGTCATTTGTTGTAAAACTGTTGAACGAGATTTAATATCAGCTTTTGTTGTAATGTCAGCTTTTCTATTGTCTAAGATTTTTTGTAATGATGCTTTTTGAGTTGGATTAGATACTGCGTTAATTTGTTTTTGCATTGCATCAAGGTCAACATTCAAGCCTTGAACATCAACTGAGAATTGTGATTGGACTTTTCTAAATGCTTTATCGTCAAACTCAACTGTGCCAGTTGCAGATTTTGCAATTGCACTATCCAATGTCAAACCTTTAGAAGCTAACCCTGTTCTTGTATCTGATACTGCGTCAATATGTCTTTGTACAAAGCCTTTTTCAACACCAGAAAGTGAATTATTGCTTGCTGCACCAGAGAAGTTGCCAATAGCGTGAGGACTTTGAGTTCTGTTTCCTTTTGTTGCATCTAAAACTCCATCAACTAATGTTACATTACCGACGTGAGCACTAGAATTTGAAATAATATCGCCTTGTACAACATAATTTATAGTATTTTTATTATCTTTTAATCCATTCGCAATTCCAGCTTTAGATGTAACTAAGCTTTTTGTACCAACGGCATCAAAAGAAATTCCTAAAACATCATCATATTTAGATGCAACTAATTCTGTTAAGCCTCCACCTAAAGAGTGACCTGTTACAACAATTTTCTTATTAGGATTTTTTGCTTTAACTTGTTCCATAAAATCAACAGCATTTTGGAATTGATCTGGTAGTTTGCCAGAAAGCATTTGGTGGTCAACTCTCAAGTCGCCCATATCATCAGAACCTCTGAATACAACCATTACAACTCCATCTTTTTCTAATGCTTTTGCATGGAAGCCATTGTCTGCTGATGCTTGAGCAGTTTGTTTCCATCCGTTCATATCTGCTGGTCTGTCGCTATAAACTTTTGCAGATAATGTGCCTGCATCTTGAACAATATCTAGATTTTTGTCTAGACCCATTGATTTTACTTTATCATTTCCAGCATAAGTACCATAAAATTTTGCATTGTCACCTGTTACTCCTGCTGTTGGTGTAGCTTGAGCTCTAAATCTGTCTTCAAGTTTTACTAAGCCACTACCAAATTCTGTTTTTGATGAGCCTTTGCCTAGTAGTGTTTCAATATCTTTTACTGATTCTTTATGTTGTGACATTTTTACATCATATTGAATGCCTCTAACATCACCTGATTGTGCTTCAATTCCATTACCAACATAGGTTCTTCTTGTCGGAGCATTACCAGCTTCGTCTGCTGATAATTGAGTCATATATCTATGGTGGTCATCTGTTGTATCGCCTAACCAACCTGAATCTTGGTTTTCTAGAGCATTTTCGCTTAATTCAAAAGCTTCATCAAATTCAGCTTGTTTTGCTTGGCTTTCTACTACGGCACTTATTGTGTGTCCAACACCTGCTGAAAAAGCTGAAATTAATGTGCTTTGTAATGTAACTTCACCTGTATTAATATACTCTACACCCATATCAATACCGGTATCAACTGCTGTATTTAATAATACTTTTGATGTTGCTGATAATGTAGTGCCATTTATAAATGTAGTTGCTCCACCACTTGCCACTTGTGATAAACCATCAACTACTGACTGACTGGCAATTTTTACATATTGTTCAGTTGTTCCACCCTTTTTAGATGTAGCTAAATCTGATGCATCAACAGTAAATGATAATGCTGATTGTGCTCCTGCTGCTGTTAATAATGGAGCAACACCTGTTCCTCCTGTTGCTATACCTATGCAAACGCCACCTACAATCTTAACTCCAGATTTTAAGATTGCTGAACTTGATTCAATAGAGGTTATGTATTCGTCAACTTTGCGTTGTACATCATTTTTAGTACCAAATGCACCTGCATAAGAATTTTTATATTCTTTTTGCACTTCGCCAAATGTTTTACCACCTGTAGCTGACATTGTTTGATTATGCAATAATTTACTACAAGTTTTTGCTCTATCTGACAAGAATTTATATTTTGTTTCCATAGAGGCTTTATTTGGGTCAATTCCTGCTTTTTTCATTTCGTCGTTGATTTGTTTCATACCAACTTTTGAATTGCCCATGCCTAAGAAAGATGCAAACTTGCCTAATTCTCTATTATAAACTTGTTCTTTTGTAGCGGTAACAACTGTGCTAGCACCAGCAGAAGGATTAGCCTGTGTTCGTACTTCTTCTACTAGTTTGCCGTTGCCTTTTATTAATTTTGACAAATCATTATTGAATTTTTGTTCAACTGCATATTTTGCACTCGAATTTTTATATTGCTCTTTTTTCTTGCCGTAAGCTTCTATTGCTACAGGGTCATAATCAACTCCGTATGTAGCTTTGAAAGTTGCTTTAAATTCTTTATCATTTTTCCCACCGTCAAGATTATCTAGTGGATTAAAGTTTTTGCTTTTTCCTGCACTATCTAAGGCTTTTACTTGTTTGTCATAAGTTTCCATGTACTGCTTAATTTTTGCAGGACTTTCTGGTGCACCGAAAGCATCTCTCATTCTGCCAACGACTGCACCTGCCCAACCTTGTGAATCATTATGGTTTTTCAAGGCTTGCTGTGCATCTGAATAAATTTCTTTTACTGTATTAACAGTTTTATTTCTATTTTCTACAGTTCCTCTGCTTTGAACTTCTCTTGCATTAACACCTAAGTTTTCTCTATTATCGATAGTTTGAACAAGATTGTTCATTGCTTTATCTAACCCTTTAGCATCATTATCAGCAATTGCTAAGTTTGCTTGTTGTCTAAAGTTTTCAATATGTTGTTTGCTTACACCTGCTTTGCTTGCTCTTGCGTATAAAGCATTAAAGATTTTGCCCTCAGCTGTTCTGATGGCTTTATTTGAACTTGTTAATTCCCATGAAATTGCTTTTGCTAAAGATTCATCAGGTGATTTTTTACCATAAGCTTTGTAAACTTCAACAACGTTTCCTGAATGAATTTTGTTTATCTGTGCTTTAAAATTAGCATTTTTATCAACTGTTGCAAATTCTGTTTTTCTTAATTCATTGTATAAATTATCAGCAATTTGTTGAGCCTCTTTTTGAACTCTAGGGTCAACTTTCTTTAATTGTGATTTATGTGTTTGTTGAGATGAACTTGTTTGTTGAGTTTGTTGTGCCTGTCGTGCTTCGGCTTGTCTTTTTGCTTCTGCTTCTTTTTCAGCCTTAATTTCAGCTTGAGTTTTTACAGCTGTAATTTTTGAACCTTTTTTAGGAACTTGGATTGATGGGTTCATCATCATCAATTCGTTAGTTCTATTTGTAATTTGTTCGTTTGATGGTTTTGAAATACCTTCTGCAGTCAACATATCTTTTGCATAATGTGTCCAGTCAGTATAATTTTTACCAACTGAAACTTCTTTTGTTTCTTTGCCTTGCAATCTTTTTGCAACTCTTTGTTGCTCATCTCTTGCATATTGACCTTTTACTTGTGCAGAAGATTTTCTTCCTTTTACGCCTTTATGGTCTGGTGCAAATTCACCTGAAACTCTTGCTGTTTCACCTGCAAGGAAGTATGGCTCACCATTGTTATAGTGAACTGTACCTTTGTTTGTGTGTGCTAGTTCTGCCTTTGTTCTATCAAATTCTTTACAAATTTCTTGGAAAGTTTCACCGTTTTGTACAACGATAAGTGTGTTACCTTTGCCGTCGTATTTTGCAACTTGAACTTTGCCGTCAGGATTTGTAATTACGGCTTGAAGACCTCTGCCATTTTCGTTAAATGTTTTTTCTGTTGTTTTACCTTTAGCATCTGTAACTGATTCGTAACGAACTTTTTCGTTTTCGTCATACATCATACGAGTTTGAACACCATCTTTTGTTAAACTCATAGTTTGAACTTTTCTGCCATTTTTATACTGTGTTGCAGTTGAAGTTTGAGTTTCTCCATTTTCTACAACCGTAGTGTTTTTGATGTTACCTTTTGTCGCTGTACTTGTATAAGAATTTTCACCAGTATAATCATACTCAATTGTTTCTTGTTCTGATGTTCCAGCATTTATAATTTGTTTAATAGGTTTACCTTGAGATATGCCCTCTTTTACACCTAAATATGTTTTTACATTATCTTTTGTAACTGTATGAGTTGCAGGTTTGCCGTCTGCACCATATTGTACAGTTTCAGTTTCGCCTGTTTCTTCATTAATCATTTCATCAGAAACAAAGTTGCCGTCTTTGTCTAATGTTTTGGTAAATTTTTTGCCATCAATTACGCTTGTTAAAACTTTTGAACCATCCTTATTAAGGATTTCTTGTGCACCATCTTCATAAGTAATTGTTTGGTTGCCTTGTTCATCAACAACTGATGATTTTACATTACTTTTTTCTGAATTATCTAAAAATTTATTTACAAAACTGAACAAGTTTTTTGCTTTAATGTCATATTTTTTTGAATCAGCATTTGCAGTTTGTTCACGTTCTTGTTGTTCTTTAAAGACCTGTTTAGCCTCTTTTTTACTTAACACATTATCATCACCGGCAGATTCTCTCATTTTGCCAGTAAATACAGTGACTTCATTCATATCTAATGTTTGATTACCATTAGAATCGACAGCATCAAAAACTTGAAGCATCTTTGTATCTGCTTCAAAGTCAGCACGTTTAGCACCCGACTTAAGTTTGTTTAAATCTATGTTGTTAGCTTTATTGCTACCTAATTTGAATTCGTTTCCGTTTGTCATGACCTAATCTACTTACACTTGTACATGTATATTAACGGCTAATTACAAAATTTCTTGCCCTTTTTTACCTTTTTTCATCTGAATTATGTAGAAATTGTTACAATAAGTTTTATTATAATTCGTGATAAAATTTATACCAAAAGGAGAATTTATGGCAGGAATTTTAAATATACAAATTAATTCTTTGATGCGTTCAAAAGAGGCTAATTTCAGTAAAATTGATTATTATATAAAAAAGAATGTTGATAAAAAATTAGACCTTGTTGTGATGCCGGAATTTTTTGCAACAAATATCGATTATGTTGATTTTGCTGAACCTGAAGATGGTGGCGAAACAATTAAATTTATACAAGAATTGGCTAAAAAATATAATACGAATATCATAGCAGGTTCTGTAGTAAGAGAAATTAACGAAAGACTTTACAACACGACTTTCGCAATAAACAGACAAGGCGAAGTTATTGAAACTTACGATAAAGTCCACCTATTCAACTATATGGGAGGTTCAGAAGGTGAACGTATTGAAGCTGGTAAAGATATAAAAATTGCAAATTTTGATTTTGCAAAAGTTGGTATGACAATTTGTTTTGATATGAGATATCCAACTTATGTAAGAGAAATTGTTAGAAAAGGCGCACAAATTGTTGTTATGCCTACTGCTTGGCTAGTTCAAAGAGAAATTTATGATGATGAAAAATTATTAGACTATGCTCAAGATATGTTTACTGCAATGTGCAGAACAAGAGCGTTTGATAATATGGTTTACTTGGTTGTAAGTAATCAAACCAAAGAATGTGGCAAATCTTGGAGAGCAATCGGAAATTCTATGATAATTTCTCCAACTGCAGAAGTTCTTGCAGAAGCAGGCTTGAAAGAAGGTGCTTTGTATGCAGAGGTTGAAGTTGATGCAGTAGAATACCTAAAATCAATCTATCCGATTGTAAGTATTGATTAGGGGGAAAGTGTATTTTCATTTTTTTGAGGATTAAACCAATTCTACTCCACAAAAATGTAAAATAATTCCGATTACAGCGCCGAAAAGTATATAATAAAGTGCGTTTTTCTTAAACTTAAATGATAGCAAGAACAAGAACAAAAATAATAAAAATGCTGGTAAGCTTGTTACATTATCTTTAAAAAATCCTATGCCTACTGCAAAAAGTAGTCCACATCCTGCAGGTTTTAGCGAATATAAAACAGCTTTCACCCAAAAGTTATCTCTAAAAGTTTTTAATACTTTTGAAATTGCACATACAAAAATAAAGGATGGAAATATCAAAGCTAAAGTTGCAACGACTCCACCAAAGATTCCAAAGGTTTGAAATCCTGCAAATGTTGCCATATTTGCCCCAACAGGACCAGGAGTAAGCATTGATATCGCAATCATATTTGTTAATTCATCTGTCGAGTACCAACCATATTCATGCACCAATTGATACAAGAATGGAATTGTCGCATATCCACCACCAACAGAGAACACACCAATTTTAAAAAATTCTATTATCAAATGTACTAAGGTCATCATTTTTCACGACCTTTCTGAAAACATTTATAACTTACACCAACAATAACAGAACCTATAATTGCAAGTACTGGTGAAATCTTAAAGAAAAATGATGCGCTAAAACATCCTAAGAAAATAACCCATGTAACAAAGTCAGTTAAGCTATTTTTCCACATTTCTTTAATAGTTAAATATACAAGTATGATTACGGCAATTCCGACACCCCAGAAAATGCTTTGTATAAAAGAAATTTTCAATAAAAAATCAATAATAGTTGCAACCAAAAGAATAGCAATGATTGGTGAAGTTATAATTCCAAGTAAAGCAACTGCTGCACCTCTTTTGTTTCTCAATTTATATCCAACAAAGGCTGAAACATTTGCGGCAATAATTCCTGGGATACTTTGACCCAAGGCATAAAAATTGGTTAATTCTTCGTTTGTTATCCAATTGCGTTTATCAATAATGCTTTGCTGAATTAAAGGTACTATAACATAGCCCCCACCTAGCAATTGGACGCCAAGCCAAAAGAATTCTTTATATATATCTTTTAAAGAAACTTTCATAATACTAAATATATCATAAAATATATGTTATAATCTTATAAAGAGGATATTTTATGAAGAATTTTGCAAAAATATTTTTAATATATACAATTTTATTTTTTACAATTCAACCTACTTATGCAAAAATATACGAAGCTAAAGCTTTGAGTGATTTTAATACAGAATATCCTGCTGAAAATTTTGTATTTCAAATTTTAGAAGATGTAGAACTTGATAACATTATTTTCCCTGCAAATTCAACTTTTGTTGCTGTTCCGTACAAAATAAAAGAACAAAGAAGATTAAAAAGAAATGCTGTTTTAGTTATGCGAATTTCTTCTTTTATTAAACCTAATAACGTCACAGTTGTAACTCAAAATCTTTTTGTGAAATATGCAACTGAATTAGATAAAATGGAAACTAGCAAAAGTGTGGCTTTAACGGCTGCTAATTTTTTTGTTAAAGGTATTTCTATTGGGTATAGGGTTGTAGAAGGTGCTGTAAAAAACGAAGAAGATAACCGTTTTATATCTGGTGCAAAAGCTGCTTATGATTCATCACCATTTTCTTACGTTGAAAAAGGTGAACCTATTGTTATAAAGACTGGAGATACAATATATTTTAATTTTCATATAATAAATCCTAACGATTTATCTTTTAAGGATATTTTTATCTATTCTATTGAAGATAGTGAGGTTAATGAATAATGTTTTACAAAAAACAAATAGACGGAAAAGATGTATATTGTTCTGATATGATTGAAACAGAGCATTTTTTCACATCAAGGGATTTGATTGTAAAAGATAATGTTGATGTTATTTCTGAATATTTAGAAATAGAACCAAAAAATTTAATTCATCCTGTACAAACTCATAGTGACAATGTTCGTGTTGTTGAAGGTAATTTGTATAGTTATGAAAATACTGATGCATTGATTTTGACCTCAAAAGATAAAGCTATATATTTAAATTTTGCAGATTGTACTCCGATAATTATTTATGATTACAAAAATAATATAGGCGCAATAGCGCACGCAGGTTGGAGAGGCACAGCAGAAAGAATTGCACAAAAAACAGTTTTAAGAATGCAAAAAGAATTTGGTACAAAAACAAAAGATATTGTTTGCGCAATTGGACCTTGTATAGGTTTTGACGAATTTGAAACTTATACAGATGCTTTAAAAAGATTAAAAGCAAGTATAAATAAGCTTAATACTCCTTATTTTAGAGATAATTATGTCGATTTAAAAGGTTTAAACAAAGAACAGCTAAACGAAATAGGAGTTTTTGATATAGATATTTGTCCGTATTGTACTGTTAAAGACAATGACAAATTTTTCTCATATAGAAAAGAAAAT
>SAMEA104315428__coassemble_1226_pt1 | contig 15601 bp, 10 predicted proteins | sample SAMEA104315428__metabat2_high_PE_004 | metagenome-assembled genome bin SAMEA104315428 (sample SAMEA104315428) | gut metagenome | biome: Monkey gut; feature: monkey-associated habitat; material: faeces | place: China | collected 2013 | reverse complement strand
AAATGATTTACCATCAGCTGCCAAAGTATATAATTCCGGCTTTGTACTATCACCTCTCCAATATAAAGTTTTACCTGTTGGGTTTGGATCAGGATTGAATGAATACATAGAAGACTCAGTTGTTGTATTCGGCATAAATGCTGTTGTTTTTGTAGCTATAATTTTTGTATATGGAGGTTGAGCTTTAAATGAAAGTGTTCCATCTGAGTTTGCACCAATTACAACACCTTGCATATCAGCACCACCCTTACCATCATTTGCTTGAATACCTTTTAATTGGTCATTCAATTTTGCAATTAAAGCATCGACAGAACCTTTCAAATCTTCTTCTGTAATAGTAAGTTTTGCAACTTGAGGACCATCTTGGTTATTGAATGTTACGTTAAATGAACCTGCTGTAATACTAGCATCATTCAATTCTTTTACAATTGCAGAACCCAACGCATTGTTACCACCTTGTGTTACTTTAATTGTTTTTGGAATGTTAATTTTAGTTTGTGATGCAGAAGTATTATAAATTTGAGAAGCACCTAAAACGTACATACCACTTTGAGTAACCATATTACCATTAGCATCAAGTGTAAAAGATCCATCTCTTGTATAAAAGATTTCACCATTTGAGTTCATAACAGTAAAATAACCACCACCTGAAAGCATTAAATCTTCCGTTCTTCCTGTAGCTACATAAGTACCTTCTGTGAAGTTTCTTACGATAGAACCAACTTCAACACCCATACCAATTTGTTTTGGGTTAATACCACCTGCAGTTTTTGTAGGAGAATTACCTGTTGTATATGTCTTTGAGAACAAGTTTTCAAATCTTGCGTCGGCAGACTTAAATGCAGTTGTATTAATATTCGCAACGTTATTTGACACAACACTGATTGATGTTGTTGCGGCATTAATACCACTCATTGATGTATATAGTGCTTGTGACATTTTTCCTCCTCTATGTCTTTTTTATCTTATTTTTTAAATCTGTTACTTCTATTTTATTTCGTTATTGTCTAGTTTTTTACTGATGTAATGTATGCTATCGAGTAATTTTTGCCGTTTACTTTTACAGAACCAGTTCCGTCTTCAAAAGAAGCTTCCTCAACTTTACCTGTAATCTTAGTTTCACCTGTTTTATCTTCAGGATCAACAATTGTAACTTCTTTACCTAGCAAGTTAAGAGTTTGTGTAATTCCTGCAGAAATTGAATACGCTTCGGACAGATTATTTACCAATGTTGATAATTTTTCAATTGCTGATTGTGTGTTCTGAGCAGATTCTAATGATGAATACTGAGCCATTTGAGATAACCATTGTTCATTTGATGTTGGTTCTGTTGGGTCTTGATATTCCATTTGTTTTAACATCAATTTTAAGAACATGTTCTTATCTGTCATGTCATTTTTAATACCATTTTTTGCTTTATCTGCTGCTTCTGCTTGAGAAGTTGCGTTTTTCATATCTGTTATTTGGTTGTATACACTAGATACCATTTTCTCCTCCGATTATACTTTCTATACTTCTATATCCACATTTCCCACACCAACTGCAACTTTTTCAGCTTCTGGATTTAATTCAATATCTTCAGCCATCGCCATTTCAAGTTCTGCATCTTCTGTTGGCATATCTGCAAGCGAATCGTTATTCATAGCATTTTCAGGAGTTCTTTCATTTGCATATTGAGAATCTCTTTCTCCACCTCTTTCTCCTGTGCCTGCAAAATCTTGTTGAGCTTGTTCTTGGTTAAATCTTTCTCTTCCAAAATCAAACTCAGAAGCTGTTTCGCTTGCAGATGCTACTTTTACGCTTACATTATTTACTGTTACACCTTGACTTGCTAATGTTGATTTAAGACCATCTATGTTCTTTTCCAACATATCTCTTACTTGTGCGTTGTCTGTCAACATTTTTGCTTGTAAACCATCTTTTCCTTTTGATAATTCAATTGTGATTTTACCTAAGCTTTCTGGTGTCAATTGTAGTGTAATTCTTTGTTGTCCATTAATATTTTTAGCTTGCATTTTGTTATTTATTTGAGCCAAAATATCATTTTTAGAAATTTCTTTAGATTCTTCTTGTTGGATATTTTTTGTATCAACAAGTTTTGAGAACTCTTTGCCATTTGCAATTTCTGATGCATCTTTTTTACCGTTTACAGCATTAATCGCAAGTTTTGCAATATCTTCTTGCGCAGAGCCCTGAAATCCATTTGATAAATCTGTCCCCGCATTACCTGTGTTTGTAATTGTCATATTTAGAGCTTCAAGTTTTGCATCGTCTAAACCAGCTTTTTCCATAACTTCTCTAAAGCTTGTCTTATTTTCATCAGTTTTATTTACATTAACTGGTTTTACTTGCTCTACAACTTCATCAGTCGCATTTACTAAAACATCATCTTTCATATTTGAAGTTTCATTTGTTTTTGTATCAACTTCAACTTTTTTATTATTATCAAGAATTTCTTTTTGCAAATCTTTATCAGAAGCTACTTTTTCGTTTGTATCTTCTTTTGCTAACTTATCTGTTTTTAATGCATTTTCATCAGCTTGAGTTTTTGCATTTGTTTTTGTATCAATATTATCTAAGCTACTTTTAGTATCTTTAGTTGCTGTTTTTGTATCTGCATTTACATTTACATCGACATTATTTAATTCATCAACTGTATTTAAAGCAACAGTTTGTGCTGTGTCCTCTGTTTCTGCATTTGCTAAAGTATTTAAATCAGTTGTTGAAACTTCTTCTGTATCAGAAGTTAGTGCATCCATTGTTGATTGATAATAAGCATTAATGTACAAATCTGTTTCTGCAGTTGTATCTTCTGAATTTGTATCATCCAATAACAAGTTGTTTAAAGTTTCAATATCTTCTGCAGTAACTTCTTCATCAACAGTAATATCATTTACCAAATCTAAATTATCACTTGCACTATTTAAGCTAATTGTTTCAGTATCTGTAGAATTTATTTCAGATGTAGAATTTGAATTTGAAACTGTATTATCAGAACTATTCTTTTGAGAATTTGATTGAGCACTATCTCTCAAAGTTCTTGAATTTTCTTGAGATTCTCTAAATTTTGCTTGCTTATCAACTGTTTGAGAATTAGTTGTAACATTATTATTGTTGCTACTATTATTATTGTTGTTATTCTTTTTTGCTACAGAATTTCTGTCAGCAACGTTATTGTTTCTATTGCTTAAATCTCTAACATTATTTTTGTTTGTATCTCTTGTCGCAAATTTATTAGCAGTATTTGAATATCTATCATTTGCATTTGTAAATACATCATTAAAACTTTGACCATTTTTATTGAATGTTTCTGTATAATTTTTTGTAGCGTTTTTTGCATAAGCTGAACTATCTGGTGCTGTAACGTTCAATAAATATGAATTTGTATTTTCTAATAAATCTTGTGCCATTATTTTCTCTCACCCTTGCTAATTAACTTTAGCTTTATATCTGGTAGTCACTATATCATCGATTTCTTTTGCTTCTTGGTAGTTTATAAAGTCATTAAATTTCTTTTCTTCTTTTTCTTTTAGCTTTTCTAAAATCTTTACTTGTTTTAACGCTTCATTAACTTCGTTCTGCTTTATCCTTAAAAGTTTTCGCCACTCTGTAATTATTTTTTCTTGATTTCTTATCTCATCAAAGAGTTTTGCAATAAAACTTTTGTAAGTATAAATACCACCAATATCGATTTCATCATTGTCGTAAATGCCATTAAGTTCATTTGTAAGTCTTTCTTGTTTTTGTTTTAAACCTTCAAGCTTTTCTATTTGAACATTTAATCTTTTTACGACCTGCGCCATTTCAAGACGTTTATCTTCTAAAGTCTTTTCACGCATGTTAAGCACCACTTGCAATCTAAATGTAAATTTCTTCAATTAACTTACCTCATTCCTTGCAAACAATACTTTGCTTATAAACACTTTACTAATAAATATATAAATTCACATCATATATATGGTTGAAATCACTTTAATGAAATTTTTAAAAATCATACGTATAATGTAGTTGTGCAATCACTATAAATACTAAAAGCGCCCTTTAATAAAGGGCGCTTTATATCATCTTTTGGAGTAAATTTCTTATTAAATATTAAGCAACTTTTGCTTCTTTTTGTTTTGCAACTTCTACTTTTTCTGTTGGAACTTTTTCAACTACAGGTTTTGGAGTTTGAGTTTTTCTCATCTCTGCTGTAATTGATTTGATTAATTCAGGAATTGATTTGCCGTCTTTTTCAGCTTTTTCAATCTTAATTTCTGAACTATCAGCTTTCTTTGCAATGATATCATTTACTTTTGCAAATACTTTAGCAAAGTCTTTTTCTTCTTTACCATTAATCATTACCTTCAATGGAGTTTCTAATGTTAAATCCTTCATTGCAATTCCACCACCTGCTGCTTGTGAGTGACCACCACCACCAAATAATGTTGCTGCAATTTGTGCTAAATTAGATTGACCACTTGATCTGAATGAAAAACTATATGAGTTTTTATCAGCTATTTGTGAATTATTATTCAATTCACCTTGTTTTTGGCTTTGAGTAATCAATACTGCTAATCTATCATAATCATAAGGTGATTTATATGTAGAATAAGCTTGACCTCTTACAGACATTTCTTCTACGTTTTCTTTTACACTACCTGGCATTTTTAATGATGTTAAAGCTTGCGAGCTCTTGAATGCAGAATAAACATCATTGAATTGAACCTTCTTGTCTTGTTTCTTCGCAACTTCTAAGACTTCTTGCATATCATCATAGCTTACTGTAATCATACCAACGCCTAACTCAGCGTCCATAATTCTACCTTTTACTGATTTTTCAAGAACCATATCTCTTGGTCCTGGAGCAAATGTACCATCTGCATTTTGAATTCTCTTATTTGGCAACTCATAATCCAAATTTAATCTCATCCATTGTTTATCAATGTCGCCACCACCAGCTTTGTCTAACTCGTTGTACAACCATTTTGTCATACCTTCTGGTTTATATGTTGGTCTTTGAGTTACTGGTTTTGCATAATCTTTTGCATCATGTGATGCAACTTTATCAAATCTGCAAGTATCAGTCAAAGCTCCTGCTGAAATACCTGCAACGAATTGCTTTGCGCTTTCTAATGAATTTTTAAACATCTTACCTAAAAGCCCTGCTTTATCAGCAATTGCTGTTACAATTTGTGTTGCAGCAGGAACTGTATCAGCTACGCAGAATAAGTTATTTTCTTTAACTTTTTCTAAATCTAAGCCCAATTTCTTTGATTCACTTGCCCATTCACTTGCTCTATGTGGGTGGTGGTCAATGAAAATTGTACTATCAGCTGATTCAAAATATTTTTTGAAATTCTTACTTGTTCTTCCTGGTGTTGGAGTATCCATCATAATAACTAAGTCATATTTTTTAGGTTTACCATTGATAGAACCTGCGTCAAATGTTCTTGATGGATCTTTTAATCTTTCTTCTTCTTTTTGTAATTTTTTAATTTGTTCTTTTGCAGCATCTGAATCACTACGTTGCAACAATTCAACGTTCTTTTCTAATTGATATACTGCAAAACCATTATAAGGTCTTTTAATATTATCAACCCCAGGTAATTTTGCAAAGTTATTAGGAATGTCATCATCAATAGCCATATCTACATTTCTATCTGGATAAGCACCCTTAATAGCAGCTTGCATACCTAATACGCAGCCAATTGTGTCACCGTCTGGTTTACAATGTCCTAATACTAAAATATTTTTATTTTTAGGGTCGTTAATTTCTTTTGCAATTGTATCAATCGCAGTTTTTAATTCCCTTACCTTACCTAAACCCTTCTTTTGACCTTCAATATCAAACATTCTTTCCAAAACTTCTTTTGGTGAAGTTGGTTCTTCATACATAGAAACTGATGAAGCAACTGTCTTTTTATCTGAATCAATTAAACTTGTAAATAAATCTTTTGTTTGTTTTGCAACTTCTTCATTCTTACCTACATATTTGAAAGTTGTTTCAATACCAACTGTAGGATATGCACTATTTACGCCACCATTTACATTTGTTAATGTAAATTTAAAATTATCTTTTTCTGCTGGATTTGATTCAATTAATTTTGCAAATCTATTTGTTAAAGTTACAGGAACTGTACCAACTGTTCCAAAATCCTTATCATTAATGTTTATAACTTTATTTTTATAAATTTTTCCATCTTTTTCGTTTTCTTGAATTTCTATCGAATAATCAAATTCTTTACCCTCTTTCCAATTAGAGTTTGCTAATTTTACAACCGTATCGTCAATAGCATCTCTACCACCTGCAGTACCTAATTGATGTTTCATAACTCCTGAAAGCTTAAAATCTACTGCTGGAACTTCTCTAACGATAGGATTTTTAAATTCACCAGTAAATGATACGTGTAAATTTTTACCTACACGATTAATGTCAATAATCTTATCGTTTTTAATTGGATTTGAAGCTTCAAATGTATCTTTAATTTCACCAAATTTAACTGCTTGACGATTGTTAATCTTTTTATTATCAGCTAAATCAGCCACTGCTGGAATATTTGAATTTATAAATGGAACTATTTTCACTACCTACACACTCCTATATATATTATATAAAGTCCATGCTAAGCAAATAATTGTCTATATTTCGATGCTATATTACGTTTTGTTAAATAAAAGAGGAACCTCAAAATCAATGGGGTTCCTCTTTCAATTTACTTATATTTTTTTCTTAACCTACCGATATAATTTGTTTCCTACCTTTATCTTATCGGTTGTAGCTGTCTTGCTCGTTCGCGTTAAACGGCAGTTCCGAGTTTTGCTATCGTGATTTCATCACTTTCGCAAAAGCTCTCCAGCCTCTGCTCACTTCGCGCTATGCAACTTCATTAAGTCTTCTGCCACCTTTGTGACCGTGAGTTTTTTTACCACCGTGTGCTTTTTGACCTTGTTGAGCTTGTTGATTAGCTTCTGGTCTTTTACCACCTTTTGGTCCTTTAGGTCCTTTAGGTCCTCTTGGTCCTTTGCCACCTTTTACAGCGTTTGTTGCAGGTTGACCTTTTCTGATTTCTTTTACAACATCTTGGATGATTTCTGAAGTAGTTCTACCTTTTTGACCATCTTCTGCTAATGCAATTTCAATTTTTTTGCATTTGCCTGCTCTTTGTTCTGCTGGGATGTTGTTATCTTTCATAATATCGTAGTTTTGTTTCAAGTCTTTGTAAACTTCTGCTGTATCATCAACTACTTTACCATTAACTTTAACTACTAATGGAGTGTTGATTGTTACACCTGGAAGGTCTACTCTACCACCTGAAGCGCCACCGTGACCACCACCACCGAACAAGTTAGCTAACAATTCTGCGTGGTTGCTCATTGCTGATGATCTGAATGATAATCTTAAGCCATTTTGTTTTGCTACATCTGAGTTTTCTGTGATGAAGTTTTCTTTCTTATCTTGGATTACTAAGATTGCAATTCTATCTGCATCATAAGGTCCTTCATAAGTTTGAGTTGCTCTTTCTGTTAATGTTTGAGCTTTTTGACCTTTAGCTAATTTTTGTGATGTTTCTGATGGGTCAGATTTCAATGCACCTAATGCTTCAGAATATTTGAAACCATTTTGAACATCTAATAAAGTGATGTCAGGATCTTGTTCTAATGATGAGTTGAATACGTCATACATTTGATCATAATCTACTTCAATGATACCTAAACCTAATTCAGGGCTCATTTTTCTACCTTCCAAAGCGTAAGTTAACATTTTATCACGAGGTGATGTTTTGCCATCTACGCTGTCACCACTTAATTTTTTATCAGGAACATCATAAGCGATGTTTTCACGTAACCATTTTTTATCTACTGATTTATCAGTTTTTGCTAATTGATTTGTTAACCATGTAGACATACCTTCTGGGAAGAAGTTTGGTCTTTGTTGTACTGGTAATGCTGAGTGGTGTGGTAACAAGTTTGCTGTTCTTGTAAATGAACCTGTATCTGTTGATGTACCTGTGATTACACTTGCTACAAAGTTCTTAGCAGCTTTACCACCTTTTTCGAACATTTTACCTAAAACACCTGCTTTATCTGCAACGATTGTTACTAATTGAGTTGCAGCTGGAACTGCGTCACATACAAGTGCTAGACCGTTTTTATGGATTTTATCCATATTCAACCCTGTTTCTTTTTTAGCATTTTGCCATTCTGTAATTCTGTGAGGGTGGTGGTCAATATAAATTTGTTTTTTACTACCTTCAATATAATCTTTGAATGCACCTGAAAATCTTGTTGGTGTTGGAATATCTAATGTTACTACCAAATCATATTTTTTCTTAGCTTTACCGTTTAATGGGTTTGCATCAAATAAGTTGTTTGGATCTTTTAATTCTGCTAAATCTCTTTCTAAAACTTTAGATTGTTCTTTTGCAGTTTCTGTATTTAATGCGTTTAATACTTGTAAATTCTTTTCTAATGTTTGAATTTTTTCTGGATTGTAAGGTCTTTTTACATCTTCAATACCAGGCATTTTGTCACGGAATAAACCAGGAATTTTATCATCTACTGCGCAATCAATTTCTCTATCTGGATAAGCTGCTTTTAAAGCTTCTTTCATTGCAATTACTGAACCTAATGTATCACCATCTGGTTTACAGTGACCTAAAAGTAAGATTTTTTTGTTTGCTGGGTCATTAATTTCTTTCGCAATATTATCAATTGCTGTTTTAACTTCTTTTACTTTACCTAAACCGTTTTCTTTACCTTCTACATCAAATATTCTTTCTAAAACTTGTTTTGGTGATTTTTCTGGTTGATATACCATTACAGCTTTTGAAATTTTTGGATCATCTGAATTTAATAAACCGTTAAAGACATCTGCTGCTTCTTTTGCTGCTTTCTTATCAGTACCGTTATATTTTAATACTGCTCTTAAACCAATTGTTGGAGCACCTTTTGATGTACCTGCGATTACGTTACCTAATTCAAAGGAGTAATCTTGTTTGTTATTTTTTAATACAGGAAGTAAAACTTCTGCCATTTCTTTTGGAACTGAACCAATTTCACCAAATTTTGGATGTGATAAGGCGATTGTTTTACCCATACGAGTTTTTTCTTCTTTCCAAATTAATTTGTCGCCTTCTTTCCAATTTGAATTGGCCAATTGTACTACTGAATCATCTTCTGCAGTTGCACTAGCACCCTCAGTACCTAATTGGTGTTTTGATACACCTCTTACTCTAAATTGAAGTGCTGGAGCATCTTCTGATGCTTTTGTTTCCATTGGGTTTTGAATTTTACCCGTAAACGATACGTGTAATGCATTACCTTGACGTTTTAATACGATAGGCGATTCTTGTTTAGATAGCTCTACTGTATCTGTTGCGTAAGTTAATTTTGGTTGAATTTCGCGAGCCTTGAGTTGTGGCTTCATTTGTGCGACTGCTAAATTGTTGATTTTGTTAATGTTCATATTGAACTCCTGTTAATATAAGTAAATTGAATTGTAATAATCTACACTAAAAATTATTTGGATTTGTGGATTTATAAATAAAAAATTGAATATAAAAATACAATAATTTTCTACCTACACATGTTATTTAAAAATCCTGAAAAAAAAATTTGCTAGTTCATGGTCGACATGTTAAATTTTTTTAACAATTTGTTACAGTTTTAAAAACATCTACCAATGTGTTATACTAATTATGTTGAAGCAGAGGGATTAATAGTGAACAACAAGACAGACGATAATTTTGCACAAGTTAATGAATGGCTTATTGCATACAAAAAGGCCGATAACGAAAAGCAAAAAAAACAACTTCAAAATTTAATTGTTGTTGCTACCATGCCTTTGGTTAAAAAGATAGCATGCTCTCTTGCTAGACGTTCAACTGACCCTATCGATGACCTTATTCAAGTCGGTTCATTAGGGCTTATTAAAGCTATTGAATTTTACAATCCCGATATTTCAACTAAATTTAAAACTTATGCGAGTTATTTAATTACTGGAGAAATTAGACATTATTTGAGAGATAAAGCCTCTATGATTAAAGCTCCTCGTGAAATTCAAGAATTAGCATTTAGAATTAATAATTATATTAAACAGTTAGTAGAAGAATCAGGTGACGAACCAACAACAGAAGAAGTTGCAAAAGCAATGGATGTACCTGTTCAAAAAGTTAACATCGCAATTGAAGTAGACAGAAGAAAAAGTACTATTTCTTTAGATCAAACCTTCAACACTTCTGATGATGATAACATGTCTTTGGCCGACAAAATCCCTTCTGGTGACCATCAAGAGTTTTTAAATTCTTATGAAGAAAAAATCATGTTATCTAAGGCAATTGAAAAACTTCCAGAAGATTTAAGAGCTGTTATTGAACTAAACTATTATGAAGATTTAAACCAAAGACAAATAGCTGAAAAACTTGGTATTTCTCAAATGCAAGTTTCAAGAAGATTAAAAAAAGCTCTTGCAACAATGTATGAAATTATTACAAATTCTGACAAATACGAAAGATAATAAGCATGCCCGATATTTTAACACTTTACATAGCCTTTTGGATATTTATTACAGGATTGTGTATTGGTAGTTTTTTAAATGTTGTCATTCTCAGAGGATTATCAAAAGAATCAATTGTTTTTCCTCCGTCAAAATGTCCTAAATGTCAGCATGCCTTAAAATGGTGGCATAATATTCCATTATTATCTTATATATTATTAAGAGGAAAATGCTATTTTTGTCATGAAAAAATTAGCCCTCAATATTTTGTAGTAGAACTTTTAACTGGATTATTATTTACAGGAATTTATTTTAAATTTGGATTATCAATTAACATGATTCTAATGTTAATTATATTTTCTTTATTTATTGTAATGACCGTAACAGATTTAAAAGAAAAAGTTATTTTTGATATTCATTCATTATTATTGGTAATTTTTGGATTAATCTTTAGCTTAGCAAATCACAATCTACAAAATTCTATAATTGGTATTCTCGAAGGAGTGCTAATTATGGAATTATTTGCGTCATTAGGTTATGTTTTTGTTAAATCAAGAGCTTTCGGTGTTGGTGATACATTTATTGCAGGTGGACTTGGCGCAATATTTGGATGGTATCCATTATTGTTCGTTCTTCTATTATCACTTATTGTTCAGGCATTAATAACTTTACCTTTATATATAAAAAAATTATATAAGGGCAAAGATTATAGAACTATAATTTCTTTGGCATTATTTTTAATAATAATAACTGGCTATAAATTAATAAGCATGGTTAAAGATATAAATGTCATGCTACTTTATGCAGTGACAATTCTTGTTGTCATTTCAGGTTTATACTGTGTAAGACAAGTTACGCACAATATAAAATCAGCAACAGATGCAATAATTTTACCATTCGGGCCTGCAATGTTTATTTCTGCAGGAATATTCTTATTTTTAAATTAGCATGCTTGAGACAACATATATCAACCCTACGGTAAGAGAAGTTACTAAGAATATAAATATAGAGGCAACTTTTAATTGAGAACCACCTTTATAATATTCTTCTTTTATATCTAATTGTTTCATAATATTTTTTGAAAAATCTATCTTAAATTTATTAGATGATTTTTCGAAAGACTCTTTAAGAATATTTTTTAGAGAACAAAACTCTTCCAAAGTTTTTCGAGCAGATAGATTTGTTATTATGTATTTTTTAATCTTTAAACTATCTTGCTCTGATAGTTCATTATCGCTATATGCAGAAAGACTTTGAACAAGTACATAATCTTTTTCTTCATCTTTAATCTCTATTGGATGTTCATATTTTATATTGTCTATATAATTTTTAGCCTCAGAAAATTTTGACATAATTTCAACAAGCGCTATATATTTTTCATAACAAGCAGGACAATTTTTCAAATGGTCTTCAAACATTTGTTTTACTGGATAATTCAATTTGTTATTTATATAAAAAGTCATTAACGAACTAACTTGAGAACATGACAAATTCATTCTATACTCCTTTTCCAATATAATCTTTTAGACTCTCTTTTAGTCTTAATCTTGCTCTTGCAATCCTTGATTTTACAGTACCAATATTTGTATCCATTGTTTTTGCAATATCTTCATAAGATAAACCTTGCAATTCTCTCAATACAATAGGTACTCTAAAATATTCGGGTAAATTTTTAATTTCTTGTTTTATCAAATTTTCTAACTCGCAAGACAAACATTTTTCTAAAGGTTTTGCTTGTCTATCAGGGATTTCTATTGCAGGATTTGAAACATAATTACCTGTCCCAAAATCATTATCAACAGAAACTGTATTAATCTTTGTACATTTTCTAAAATCATCATAAAAAAGATTCATCACAATTTGATTTAACCAACTTTTAAAAGTCTTAGGACTTCTTAGAGAAGTAATGTTTTTTGACATTTTTAACAAGGCTTCTTGCGTTAAATCTTGGACTTTTGTATCGTCTTTACACAAATATAGAAACGTAACGTAAATATGTTTTTGTTCACGTTTAACTAATTCCTCCAAAGCCTTATAATCACCCTTTTGCGAAAGAATGATTAAGTCTTCTATTTTTAGTTTTTTGTACATCAATTTACCTAAAGACATCTTTACCCTCAATAACAGATTAAGATTTTTTTAGATAAGTTTGCATATACAACAATACATAAACAAGTAGTTATATTTTTTAAAATTAAAAAACGAATTGTTTTAATATTTTTTTGATATAATTAACAACAATAGTAGAAATGGAGTTTAAATATGTACAGTATAATTTTATGTGGTGGTTCTGGAAGTCGTTTATGGCCTTTATCAAGAGAACTTTACCCAAAACAATTATTAAATTTGAATATGGAACAAAGTTTGCTACAAGCTACGTTCCAACGACTTGCATGTTTCACTCCATCAGAAAATATTATAAGTATCACTAACGCAAAACACGTATCAAACGTAAGATATCAACTTCAAGATATGTGTAAAAATCCTATTGTGTTAGCTGAACCAGTTGCAAAAAATACAGCTCCAGCAATTGCAGTTGCTTCAAAATATATTTCTACTATTTCAAATGAAGAAGATCCAGTTGTTTTGGTAGCTCCTTCTGACCCATTAATTAAAAACTTATCAGCATTTAAAAATTCTATTTTAAAAGGTGAAAAGTTAGCAGAACAAGGCTACATTGTAACATTTGGTGTTGAACCAACATCACCAGAAACTGGTTATGGTTACGTTAATATTGAAGACGAAAAACTTTTAGACGGTTATAAAGTTAAACAATTCGTTGAAAAACCAGATGTTGAAACAGCAAAAAAATATATTGAAGCAGGTACTTATTATTGGAACAGTGGTATTTTCATGTTCAAAGTTTCTACATTTATGGAAGAACTTAAAAAAGCAAACACAGAAATTTACAACATTTTAGACGAATTTGATTTTAATAATTCTAGTGATATTCCTTACGTAACATTTAACAAAATGCCAAGCATTTCAGTTGACTACGCTGTTATGGAGAAATCAAATAAAATCGCTTTAGTAAAACTTGAAAGTGATTGGAATGATTTGGGCTCTTGGGAAGCTATTTATCAAGTTTCACAAAAGGATAAAAATGGAAACGTATTTATAGGTAATGTTATAGACAAAAATTCTAAAAATACTTTAGCATATTCATCTTCAAAATTAGTTGCAACCGTTGGATTAGAAAATGCAGTTATTGTTGAAACAGAAGACGCAATTCTTGCTTGCAGAACAGATAATACTCAAGATGTTAAACTGGTTTATGAAGAATTAAAAAAACTAAATGATGATACACATAAAGTTCACAAAACAGTTTATAGACCTTGGGGATTTTATACTGTTATCGCTAGTGGTGAAGGATTTTTAACTAAAAAAATTCACGTAAATCCTCACCAAAAATTATCATTACAATCTCATAACCACAGAGCTGAACATTGGGTTGTAGCATTAGGAACTGCAACTGTTCAAAAAGGTGAAGAAATGCTTACCCTGAATGTTGGGCAAAGTGTTGATATTGCTATCGGAGAAAAACATTCTCTTCAAAATCTTTCTGACGACGATGTTGAAATCATTGAACTTCAACAAGGTAGTATCTTGCTTGAAGAAGATATCATCAGATATTCAGACATGTATGGTCGTTGCTAGTTAATAGATTTTTTTCTAAATATCATAAATTTTTTAAGAGGTTTCAATATTTCATTATTTGTATCTTCTATAGTTTTTATGTATTCAAAATTTCTTATCTTTGGATTTTTAGATGATAAAGTACATTCAACGGCGAACGGTTTATCTTTCAATAGGCTTAAATCATCTGTTCCATTGTACATACCTTTTCTATTTAGATAAAAACAATAATAATCTTTATTTTTACGTAATATCATATTAGTTTTTGTTATTTTATAATCATACTTTATGTCTTTTTCTGGGAAGTATGTAGAATATTGAACATTGTCTGAAAAAATTAAATAATCATACTCATCAAGATTATATTCACTATATTTTGGAATAAGACCTATATCAATATTTGCACCATCAAAATATACAGACTTCATAGGCAAATACAAGTTTGTAGAACTCGATGGGAAATATAATATTTTTTTATTCTTAAATTCAGGAGAATTCTCAATCTTTGACCAGAAAAGACAATTAACCTCTAACATTTCAGAAGTTGGATATTCAGCTTTTGAACACAAGGCTCTTCTTCTAGTATCAGAAATTGTTTCACCTTTGTATAAAATGTTTTTTGCAAAATGCCACCAAGGTCTTGCCCAAATATGTGAAGAAACTAAGACCATGTAATAAAACATGCATATAATAACTAACACCTTGTAAAAATTATTTTTTCTACAATAAGAATACGCAAATACTGGTGCAGCTATAACAGCAAACATTGCCATAAATCTTACGTTAAAATTCATGTAAGAAATCAAGTATGATAACACCAATAAAAATACCATAAATGATACTGATAAAATTGCTAAAATCTGTGTCTTAAAGTTTTTTACAAAAAATGATTTTAACATTGAATAAACAACACAAGGTAAAAATACGATAAAACCAAGAATTCCATATCCCATACATGGCTCTAGTAATGTCCCATTTATACCATAAACGCCTCTTTCTTCTGAGTAAACACCTTCAGGAATTGAGGCTACGTGTAAAAAACTCATAATGTGGGCTCTAACGGCAACGATGTAGTTACCAATATAATCACCCCACTTAAACCCTGTAAAATCAAAGAATTTAAAGATATGTCTTACAAAATTTGCAACCATACCTTTTATACCGTAAAAGTTTTTATGCACAACGATAGAAGAAGTTGTACCCATGATATTTCCAAAATCTATAAGGTTTAAAATATAGTTGTAAGAAGAAAATACCAAAAAATTTACAGTGCAAAGTAAACAAAAAATTCCAAAGTTTTTATAATTTTTAAATTTAGCTGATAAAAATAACATAATCAATGCAACAGCAGGAATTGCAATAATCCCAGTAGTTTTTGTACCAATTGATAATGCGTAAGCTAAAGATGAATAAATTAATGGAACAATATTTTTTTCTTTAATTGATACCCAAAATAAAACTATTGAAGAAAGTATCAAACTTGCTGTT
>SAMEA104315428__coassemble_1206_pt1 | contig 16003 bp, 15 predicted proteins | sample SAMEA104315428__metabat2_high_PE_004 | metagenome-assembled genome bin SAMEA104315428 (sample SAMEA104315428) | gut metagenome | biome: Monkey gut; feature: monkey-associated habitat; material: faeces | place: China | collected 2013 | reverse complement strand
ATAAATTCTTTTAATGGTTTTGAACCAGCATCAATTGCTTCTATCAAATTTTGATTTTTCTTATATGGAACTTGTCCTTGCTCATAACATTGTTGAAAAACTGGTCCCATTGTATAAAAAGTTAAAATCATCGATAATCCAATTATTACAACTGATGGTGGAACTTGTTGAGTACCCATTGCAGTTTTTAACATTGAAAATACCACGACAAATCTTAAAAAACTTGTCATACATGCAAATACAAATGGTATTAGCGAAAACATTGTCATCACTACTAACATTTGTAAAACTGGATTCATATCACCAAAGATGTTATTCATACTTCTTTCCTTTAATTTATTCTTCTATATATGCGTCGCCTTCGATTTTTGAAATTAAATTCATACAATTTGTATCTGAGGCAACCAAAAATTTTTCACTTCCTGTTGAAATAACATAAAAAGCTTTACTAGGTGTAACTCTCAACATATCTAAAACTTTAAGCTTTGAATTAGGTCTTGAGCCTACGCCAAAATCTGATACTTTTTTATAAACAAGCAGAGCAAAAAAGATTAGCCCTATCATTGCAAAAGTGAAAACTGTAATATTAATTATAAAATGATGCATTTTTCTTTCCTTTTAAAACCTAAATATCTTCGTCATCTAATTCAAAGTCACTATAGTCAAAATCGTCACCTTGTGGTTGTTCCCCTTCTTGTGGTGGCATTTGTTGATCCATCATAGGTTGTCCCATTTGTTGCTCTTGCATCATTTGTTGTTGCATTTGCATTTGTTGCATTTGTTCAGGTGTCATTTGTTCATACATTGCAGGATCAATTCCTTCTGGCACTTGTTGTTGCATTATTTCAGGTTGTGGCATTTGTTGTTCAACATGTTGTTGTTCAGGCTCATCATTTTGAGCAAAAATCTTATTAACCTTTACGCCGTATCTGTCATTTACAATTACAAGTTCACCTTCTGCAATAAGTTTTTCTTCTACTTTTAGTGAAATCTTATTGTTATAAATTGAACTTACGTCTATAATTACACCCTCGTTGATTTTCTTTAAATCACCTAAAGGAATTTTGATTTTATCAAATTCAGCACCCATCTCTACTTGAATACTATCCCATAAATTTGTAGATGAGTTATTTTCCATATCCATTTCTCCTTCTATTGAATCGTCAAAAGGTATTATCAATGCAGGGTTTGGTGAAATATTAAAATCTTTTTCAAATTCTCCACAAACTACATGCATTGTGTGTAGATTTGAATTTTCAAATACTACAATATCATCTGCTTCTAATGATTTTAAATCTTGTACGGAAAATAAAGTTGTTCCAATTTTTATATTAGCTTCAACCGTATTTTCCAAAAATGCATAATCGCTAAAAGTATTTTCTTCCGGTTTAAATTCTTCTGGGTTTAAGAATTGGTATGGCATTGAAACAATGATTTTGCCAACTCTTTCATTTTTTTCATCGTCTTGTGCTTTAATCAAAAAAGTAAGATGTAAAATATCAAAAGTTCTAAATTTTAAAGAACCTTTTGGACGGATAAACTTATCCGCAACAGCTGTATAATACATATCATTAAAATTTGTAATAATCTTCGCTTCTAGTTCAGACATTATATTTAAGCTAAACTTTTCAAGCAATTCGCTTGGTTCTAAAAGCTTATCCAAAATCAAAGATATAGCTGTTTCTGAACATCTTATAAAAACTTCTCTTGATTCATCTATATTAATCTTAGTTACAAAATAGCTGTCATCCTGAAACATAGCATTAATGTTAAGGCTCATTGCCATTAACTTAAATGCAAAGCCGTATTCAAAAAACTCCTTGCTTGTCATTTCCAAGGCAGTTTCAAAATTCGAATTAAACCATTGATACTGGTTTATCAAATTATTATCAAATGTGTTATTAATAACCTCTTGTCCCATGTGTCCCTATCAACTAAAGCGATAATAATACAGCTATATTAAGAATACTCTTGAATATCAATGTTAACATCAACTATTTGTTGTATATTTAACAAAATTTGTGTTAAAATAAACATATTAATAAGAAGAGGGTAAATTATGTTAAGAACTGGTATAGTAGGATTACCAAATGTAGGTAAATCAACATTATTCAATGCATTGACAAGTGCAAAAAATGCTCAAAGTGCAAATTATCCATTTTGTACTATTGAACCAAATGTAGGTGTAGTTGGTGTTCCAGATGAAAGACTTGAAAAACTCGCTCCACTTGTAAACGCAGCAAAAGTTGTTCCTACAGCTATTGAATTTGTTGATATTGCTGGTCTTGTAAAAGGTGCAAGTAAAGGCGAAGGTCTTGGTAACCAATTCTTGGCAAATATCCGAGAAACTGATGCTATTATTCAGGTTGTAAGATGTTTTGATGATCCAAATACTGTTCACGTTGCAGGCAAGGTTAACCCTCTTGATGATATCGAAACAATTAATACAGAACTTGCTTTAGCTGATATGGCATCTTTAGAAAAAAGAATTGCTAAAACTTCTAAAGTAGCAAATTCTGGTGATAAAAATGCGAAAGTTGAAGTAAAAGTTCTTCAAACTTTGTATGACAAATTGTCAGATGCAACATTTATCAATGTTGATGAATTATTTGATGATGAAGACGAATTGAAAATCGCTAAACAATCTCAATTAATGTGCATTAAACCAGTTATTTATGCAGCAAATGTTTCTGAAACAGATGTTGTTTCGGGTAACGATTATACAAAAATTGTTGACGAATATGCTAAAAAACACGGTGCAGAAATGGTAATTATTTCTGCAAGAATTGAAGAAGAATTAGCAGAACTTTCACCAGAAGAAGCTAAAGAATATTTGGCAGAATTAGGTATTGAAAATTCAGGTATCGAAAAAATGATTCAGGCTGTATATCATTTGTTAAATTTAAGAACATATATTACAGCAGGTGAAATAGAAGTAAAAGCTTGGACAATTACAGCTGGTACAAAAGCTCCTCAAGCAGCAGGCGTTATTCATACAGATTTCGAAAAAGGCTTTATTCGAGCAGAAGTTATTTCTTATGACGATTTCTTAGCTTGTAATGGTTCATACACAATGGCAAAAGAAAAAGGCGTTATGAGATTAGAAGGTAAAGATTACGTCGTACAAGACGGCGATATCATGCATTTTAGATTTGCAAATTAGTAATTTTAGCTAAAAAGAGGGCGTGTTTTTAACGCGCCCTCTTTTTTTATTTTCTATAGAACCATTGCCAAAATCATTAATACAGTCATTCCTATCTGCATTACGGTCGCCATTTTTTCTTGCAAGCCTGCTCCTTTATAAGCATTTGATGCTTTTTGCGCTGTATGTGCCATAGAAATTCTATTCAATCTTGTTGATTCGTCATCTTCTTGAAAATCTGTTTGGAATAGTTTGTTTTCAATTCTACTCAAACGTGTATTTACGTCATCATTTTTATATCGTTTTTTCAATACAGATTTTTCGATATCATCAAGCGACAATTTTTTATTATTGTTATAATTGCTACCATTATTGTCATAACTGTAATACTGTTGTGTATTATAATTCCTGTTATAATTTGGTTGATAATCTTCAAAATCTTGATAAGTTGGGTTATCGTCAGAAAATACGTCTTGATAATTTGCTAAATATTTATCTTCTTCTATCAAAAGGCTTTTCTTTAATCTATCAACCCTTGTGTATAAATCATCAGAAGGATAAATTTGCTTGTAAACTTCTTGTTCAAGTTTTGTAAGTCTGTTATTGATATCGCTGTTTTTGTATTCTTTTTTGAACACGATTTGTTCCATTGTATCTACTACAGGATAACTTACGCTTGAATCTTCTTTATAAACTTTAGGTTCTTTTGGAGTTTGTCTATCTGTATAAGAATCAGAATAAGCTGTTTTAGGACTATCATCGGCAAATGTATCAGGTCTTGCTTCTATTTCTTTTCCTATCATATCTGCTGAAATGTCTTCTCTTAGTTTATTTAAACGTATTTTTATATCCCCTGTTTTTGCTTTGCCATAAACTGTTTCTTCAAGTCTTTGAAGCCTTGCTTCGTCTTTTTCTTCTGCGTAATCTACGCCATAAAAAGAGTTCTCAATAGGAGTAATTAATGCGCTATATCCACCAAAAGCAAAATTTGGTGAGGTTGTTAAACATATCATACAAATTAATAACACCCAATAACGTTTCATAAGTACCCCTCTTTCCTTTTGAAATGTTAAAGGCTAACATTGTTTTTTTCTATTAAACAATGTTAGTATATTTTGAATTTGAAATATTAGAGGAAAGTAGTAGGTAAAAAGTAAAATTAAAACTAGCGTTGAGACTCGCAATCGTAACGCTAGTTTTATTTTCATAAAACTTGTGGTGTAAAATTTTAGCTATTGCTAATTGCCACTTGTTATGCTTATATTATAACGTATTTTTTACTATTGCGCAAGTCATTGAGGGTTTTTATCGCAACTTAATTTATTGGGAATATTTACCCCTAGCCTTCTTTTGAAATTGTTTTAACAGTTAGTGCATTTGAAAGAGCAATACCACCTTGATTTTGAGGTTTATTTACAATTCTTCCGTTTACGTACATAACTGTTGAACCTCCACCGTCAAGGTTCATCGCATTTGTACAGCCCAATTCTTTCATTAAGCTTGATAATTCGTTTAATGTTAAACCGATTGAACTGTTTTCTCGTCCGTCTACAGCTACTAAAATTAATTTATTATCTGCAGTGTAACCTATTGCAGTTCTTGGGTTCCTGCCACCAATTGCAAGTAGTTTTTGTTCTTTTGTATCGATAAATCTTTCGCCATTTTTTACTAAATATGGGCCACCACTTATTATGTGTGTTACATTTTGCCAATCAGGATTTGTATTGATTTCAACTTTTGCTTTTTTCTTTCCGTAAAAAACATTCAATTTGCTTGTTGGACCAACAAGTACATAACCATTTTCGGGGATTTCTAATTGGTTTGCTGAAACTTTTAAAATTTTTCCATCTTCTTGGATTGCAAGTTGCATTCCACCTTTTGGTGAGGGTGGTGCGTATTGTCCCCATTCTGGTGAATATGCTAATACATAAGTTGATAGCATTCTCGGTTGGTTAATATTATCAATCTTAACTTCTACGTTATTATTAGATTTAATCTTTGCATCAAGTTGAACCCTAGACATACTGAAAGTTGTACCTTCTTTACTTTCAAAAATGCCCATAGCTACTCTATCGTATATAGGACCCGTGTACATTTTTCCGTTAATCATTAAAGTTCCTAGAGGAACGCCCGTTTGGGGTTTAAAAAATGTTCCGTTGATTGCTACTATTGAATTGTCTTTTTTTGCTATTGTTGAAATACTTCTTTTTGCATTTAATTTTGTAGATGCTAACTCAGGTTTAATCCTTATATCAGGGTTAATGTTTTGGTTAATCTCCACTACATTTATGCTTACAGGTCGACCTTGGTAATATTTTTTTAACCTAATATGTTTTATGCCTGTGTCAATGTCATATACAACCCCACCCCTATACTTATTCCTTGCTTGAGTATTGTAATCCTCAATTTCTTTTTCGATATTCCTTGTATCAGTTTTTAGTAAAGGTGCAATCGCTGTGTTGTGCGCTAGCAAATCCTTTGCAAGTATAGGCATCCCTTGTATATATGTTGTTGTCAAGGCTACAATTCCTAATATCGCAGCCATACCAACCCCTCGGACTATCGTCTTCGGCAATTTCGGCTGTAGGGGTAAAAGTAATGATTCCATTTGAACACCATAAGATTACAGTACTACTTACTGGAAACACCTTTTTGTTTAAAGAGTGGTCGCTGGGGAATAACACTCTCAACCGAGTCTCATTCGGTAAAATCTTTTTAACTTCTTCTACTATTATTATAACACATGTTAAAATAGCTCTCAACCCCAGTAATAACAATGGTTTTACAAATCTTAATAGTGTTTTTTTACACTTCTTTCTCTAATTTTTCTATATATTTTTTCTTATCTCTATCAAAGGTTAAAACCTTGTATGTATAGCCATTTGAAACTATTTTGATAGAATTATTTTTATCTGTTCTGTATAAATTAGTATTTTTTAGTTGATTTAGAGTAACTGGATTTGGATGTCCAAATTTGTTTATACCAGTTGAAATTATTGCTGTTTCTGTATTTAGAATTTTTAGGGTATTTGTATTTATTACACTTTTTGCTCCGTGGTGGCCAACTTTTAAAACTTGAGCTTTTGTTATTTCTTTTGGAAGGTTTTCCATTGAAGCGTCACCCATCATTAAGATGTTTAAATTTTTAACATTAATTAAAGCGATAATTGAATTTTCGTTATCGTTTTTGCTAAGGGATTTTTTATATGTTGTTATTTTGAAATTGTCTTCTTTGTAGATAATGTCGTTGTTTTGAGCAATTTTGACGTTTTTATTTTTTATGCGTTTATAAATTTCATTTGAAGTATAGCTTTTATCGTTAAAAGTATTTATGTAAACTGTTTTTATCTTCGCATAATCAAGTATGTCTGATGCGCCACCAGAATGGTCATTATCAAAGTGAGTTATAATTAAACCTTCTATATTTTTTATGCCTTTATCCTTCAAGTACTTTATTATTATTGACATTGCTTGTGAGTTTCCACCATTATAACCACTTTTACCTGTATCAATTATAAAATATTTATTCTTTGGTGTTTTTATTAAAAATGAATCAGCATTTTGCACATCAAATGTTATTAGTTCAAAATTTTTGCTAGGAATATTTATACAGCTAACTAATAAAATAGTTACCAATCCTAATGTACTGAAAACAGTTCTTTTGCTTCTGTATTCACTATTTAGCATCAATACACACATCATTACAATAATGTAGTAAATTATGATTTGAAAAACGCTAGGGTGGGTTGTTATAAAAATTGAATGACTTAGGCTTCCAAAAGAATCCGAAATCCATACAATAATCGTTAAAAGTGGATTTAGAATTATATCTGTATATTTACAAATAAAATCAGCTATTGGTTTAAATATAGATAGTACAGAACTCATAAATCCTAAAAAGCTTACAATTGAAAGAACGGGTACTGTCAAAATATTTGCAAAAATTGAATAAGTACTGATTGTATTGAAATAAAACATTTGTAGTGGTATAACCCAAATTTGAGCAATAATAGGAATACCAATTGCAGAACTTAGCCACTGAGGAGTATTTTTAAATTTTTCAAAAATGCTATCTGCACTTACTAAAAGTCCAAATGTCACAAGAAATGATAATTGAAAGCTAACATTATTGATATATGCAGGGTTATAAATTAGCATTATCAGTGCAACAAGTGATAATAATGCAACACTGTGAGTATCTCTATTTATGAGCTTACCTATCAAGATAAAGATAAGCATAAAGGCTGCTCTGATTACACTTGCTCCAAGTCCTGTCATAAGTGCGTAAAGTATTATCATAAATATTCCTGATACAAGAATAATTTTGAAAGGTACTTTTAGTTTGTTTAATATCCAGTACCAAAATCCATAAATAAAAGCTACATTCATTCCTGACGCTGCAAGGATATGTAATAATCCTGAATTGATAAACGAAGTTTTAATAAACTCTGGAGGGCTCACTGCGTCATCTCCAAAAACTATTCCTCCTAAAATTTCCGTATTAGGGTATTTTAAATATTTTGAATGTGTGTCTATAATTCTTATTCTCAAATCATTCAAGTTTTGCAAAAATTTTGTAAGAAAAGTCTTTTTGTGTTCAATTGGTAAAATATCGTTTTTATTTGCGTAAAAAACAGTGTGTGTATCAAAATTCTTTAGGTAGTTTGCATAATCAAATTGAGAGGGGTTTCCTGCTTTGATAGGGGCTCTTAAAGAACCTTTAATCTTGTAATAATCATGTATCCTTAAATCGTTGTTTTGATAATTTTTTATTGATACAAAAGTGTTTGCCTTTAGTTTTTTTACATTTTTACCATTTACATTTAGTTCTTCAACTTGAAAATAAAATTTTGTATTATAATCTCCAACTTTTGGAATACTTTTTATCTGTCCAGAAATTTCACATTTTACAGGTGTATATTTTACTAACTCATCGCTATTTTTTATTTGCGCAACACAATTAAAATATCCTGCATAAAAAATAAAAGTCCAAAATAAAAGTAATTTAGGTGAAATTAAATTTTTTGCTAAAAAGAGAATAAAAATTCCAGTAACAATAAACGCAAAGATAATTGAAGCTTTAGTAAAAAATGCATAAAGCCCTAAAATATACACAAATGTTGTGAAAAACATGATTACGTTTTTGTTTTGAAATGTTTCGGCTAAAAAATTTTTCCCCATAATTTAATTTTATGAAAAACTCAATTTGAACCATAGTTTTATTAAGTTTTATTAACGTAAACTAAACTTGTTACAATTGTTTACAAAATCTCATGATGCTTTATTTAAGCACATCATGAGTCTAAGTTGTAGATTTAGCATGGGTTTTGAGGTTTTTGAGTACTAAAGTTTTAAGGCAAATGTGTCGACAACAGAAAAGGAAAGGAAAAAAGTAATGGGATTAGCAGCATCACAAGCAAGACTTTTAACATTGCAATCAAGAATGAACGATCTTGAATTGCGTTGTATGCAATTGTCTAATGAACAAATTACTAATTCTATCAAAACTTCTAACCTTTCTATTCAATACAATAAGAAATTAGAAGCAGCAAATGCTATTGGTGCAGATATAATAACAACAAATAATACAAGAGCTGGTTCATCTTCAACAACTTCAAATACTTTGAAGTTCAATAATAAGGGTACTTATGTTGATTTGAACTACAGTCTGTTGAAACAATTAGGCTATGATATTGCTCCTGCAGGTACTTCTGGTAGAGAAGCTGTTACTCAAAAAACAACTGAAACAGCTGCTGCAGGTGGTACTTATGATAAAGCAACTGGCAAATGGACTATGCCAACAACAGTTGATGAATTTGCTAAATTAATGATGGCTGCTGGTTGTGCAGATGCTTATGTTGATTCAAGTAATACTTTGAATATGACTAAGTATTTGGATGAAAACGGTAATATAGATGAAGGTGGTAATGCAAACTCTCCTCTTTACTGGGCTAATAGATTTGCTAAAAAACCTGTTGCAAAGGAAGATGCTAGTACTAATGAGACTACTGAAATTGAATTTGATGAAGCTAAATTGACAAAACTTTTAGGTTCAGCTCCTGTTGAAGCAGGTTCAACTCAAACAACCGAAAATGTTGTATCTTATGAATACGATACAAATGATATTATTGATGAAGCTAAACAAAATGCTCAAGCTTTAATTGAAGGACTTATGAATGGTTCTATCGGTATCTTCAAAGAGGGTTACCAAGTTTCACTAGATCAAGTTGGTGTTGAAAAATTAGAAGTTGTAGATAACACTACAAACTGGTCTGAAACATCATTTATTCAAACATTAGATTATTCTGCTAGAGATAAAGCAAGACAAGAAGCTCAATCTTGGTTTGATTCTCAAACAGCTATTCTTTCAAGAGAAGAAAAGGTTATTGAAATCAAGAAAAAATCAGCTGATACTGAATACCAAGCTGCTACTACAGAATACGAATCAGTTAAACAGTTAATTTCTAACAATACAGAAAGAAGTTTCTCAATCTGGAGTTAAGATTAAGAATTAAATAAGTTTTTTCTTATAAAGTTTTTAATTCTTATATGGATTGGATTTTTAGGAGGCTTTGAGATTGGGTAAATTCCTTCTCTTAGTTTTTCTAAACCTTCTTTGTTGTATTCGATTTCTGGATAATATTCTTTGAATAAGTTTAAGTAATATTCGTAGCTTTCAGGATTTTTTCTATACAATAATCCGTTAAAATAAGCCATATTTTTTATGGAGTCTTCTGATGTAAACATTGTTGGCTTTGCACCGTGATAATGTAAAATTACAGCGTTTTCATCTATTCCCCAATATATTTTATGGTTAAATTTGAAATCTAATTTAGTATTTTTGTTTCCATAATATAATTGATAAGCTGTTTGATCCCAAGTTACTAATCGCCATAGGTTCCATTTTATAAATCTACAAAAACCTTTGTATGATTTGCGTAAATTTTTGATATTCATGAACATAACGCCAGTATTAAAGGTTTTCCAGTCATTTTTATCAACCTCTGGTGTGCAAGCAAAATATTCTGGTTTTTGAAGGTCAACATCTTTCAAAAATATTACATCGCAATCCGTATAAAGCACATAATCATCTTCTTGTTCAATCATTGGAATATCGCATCTTAGATATGCTCCAGAAGATATTTTTAGTTCGTTTCCTTTGTATTTTTTTTCTAAAATAGGATACAAATTACTTTTATGATAAATAACTTTAACGTCTTTTTCTTCAAGCCATTGAGTAAGTTCATTTGGTTTGCCGTCAAAGATAAAATAAGGTTCAAGTGTGGTATTTTTTATTGCAGAAAGAACTGCGACCTTGATTAAAGGTTCGTATTCTTTAGACTCTGAATTACAAGCAAAATACCATTTCATATTATCTTAATTTCTTTTCCCATTCATACGCCATTTTGATACTATCTTCTAACGAATGAGCAGGTTTCCATCCTAGTAGAAGTTTAGCTTTAGTTGAATTTGCACAAAGTTTTTCTGTATCACCTTTTCTTCGTTCAACATATTTAACAGGAATTTTTTTACCTATAACTTTTTTGCAGGTTTCAAAAATTTCTTTTACGCTAATACCTTTTTCACTTCCTAAATTAAAAGTTTCAGATTTGTTTTCGTGGTTTAGGTACTTGTATGCAAGCAAATGAGCATTTGCTAGGTCATTTACGTCTACATAATCTCTAATGCATGTTCCATCTGGTGTGTCATAATCATTTCCAAAAATTTTAAATTCGGTATCTTTTACAAGACTTACTCTTAGAATGTTTGGAATGATATGCGTTTCGGGCATGTGCCATTCACCTATGTTAGAATTTTCTTCGCAACCAATTACATTGAAATATCTCAAAATGATTGATTTTATGTTGTAGTTTTTATCATAATCTGCTAGTTTTTTTTCAATTATTAATTTTGATTCACCGTAAGGATTTACAGGGTTTTGTGGGTGTTTTTCATCAATTGGAATATATTGAGGTTCACCATAAGTTGCGCAAGATGACGAGAATACAATTTTATTCACATTATGTTCTCTCATTGCGTTTAATAAGTTCAAAGTTCCATTTACATTATTTGTATAATATTTTTCTGGATTTTGCACGCTTTCTTCAATTCTTATATAACCTGCAAAATGGATTACTGCATCAATTTCGTATTTATCAAAAACTTTATTTATATCTTCAAAGTTTTTTAAATCTCCTTGTTCAAAAGTAACATTGCCTTGTGCTTTTAAAAAGTCAACTGTTTCAATATGCCCGTTTTCAAGATTATCAAAAATTACAACACTAAAATTGTTTTTTAAAAATTCTAATGCTGTATGACTCCCAATATATCCTGCGCCACCTGTGATTAAAATCAAAACAAAGCTCCTTTTGTACTAATTTTGTACAAAATAAGGAGCTTTGTCAAATTAATGTAAAGTATATAAAATGAGTTATTTTTTATCTTCGTTTAAGATTTCTAAGGCTTCTTTATAACCTTCTCTATAATAGTTTTCTTCTTTAGGATTAAGGATTTTTAGAAGTTGTATAAAATTACCTACATGAACTTTTTCGTCGCTGATAACTTCTTCAATCATAGTTATTGCTTTTTTGTTATCAATAGCTTCAATTATTTCTTCGTAAATCTGTATGGCTTCGTATTCTGAAGCTATTGCAAATCTTATTGCTCTTATCATTTCATTGTGCGTAAGAGGTTTGTCTGAAACCTTTACGCTATGGGGTGTTGCGAATTCTGGCATGGTTTTTCTCCTTATTTATTTGTTTATTTTTGTCATTGCGAGCAAAGCGAAGCAATCCAAATAATATTTAGATTTGTGCCCTCTGCTTGTTCGCGCGTCTTACTCGTTCGCATTAAACGGCAATTTCGCGTTTTGCAAAAAGGTCTTGTTAACTTTTGCAAAAGCACTCCAGCCTCTGCTCACTCGCGCGTCTTACTCGTTCGCATTAAACGGCAATTTCGCGTTTTGCAAAATGGTCTTGTTAATTTTTGCAAAAGCGCTCCAGCCTCTGCTCACTCGCGCTAAACTAATCCTTCTTTCACAGCTTTAACGGCTGCTTGGACTCTATCGTTAACGCACATCTTTTGTAAAATTGAGCAAACATGAGCTTTTGCTGTGTGTACGCTTACTATCAATTCTTTTGCAATTTCAGTATTGCTTTTACCTGAAACAAGGTGTTTTAAAACTTCAAATTCTCTTTCTGTTAATGGAACTCTGTTTTCATCACCATTTCTATTAGGTAAAAGTCCAACATTTTCAACTTTTGGAAAAGCGTTTAGAGCCATTTGGGCTATTTCTGGATCTAACCAACAAACGCCTGTTGCTACATCTCTTACAACATCTGCAAGTTTATGTGGGTCAATATCTTTAAGGCAATATGCTGTTGCCCCTGAACTTAAAGCTGCAACAACTTCCTCTTCTCTATCGTGAGAAGTTAGTGCAATTACTTTTACATCGGGATTTAGCTCTTTAACTTTTAAAGTTGCTTCAATACCATTCATATCTGGTAAGCCTAAATCCATTAAAACTACATCTGGGGTATTTTTTGCTATTATTGATAAACCGTCGTTTGCGTTTTCACTTTCTCCAATAACTTCGATATCTTCGTTAGAATTAAGTGCACATCTAAGTCCTACTCTTGTCAATTTAAAATCTTCTACAATTACTACGGAAATTGTATCTGTTTGTACTGCTACCATATTCTGTCCTTTCAATTCTCTATCTTTTTGTGGTAAATGTGCCAGTGTATTTCTTTTTACATTTCAATTAAATTATAATCAATAAGTTAGTAGAATTACCGAAGTGGCTAGTCTTTACCTAGTCATTAGGCTAGTATTAGGTTAAAAGTATATATAAAGTTTTATAATAAATGCTTGCGAAATTTATAATTATGTTATATGATTAGTTTGTAGGTTATATGAGAGGTTATATATGGATCAAATTATTAAGGTTGCATGGGATTTAAATGAAAACACAGAAAATCGTTATCAACTTGTTTATGAAATTTCTGAATTAGCAAAAAAATTAGTTGATGAAACTCAAGCAAAGAAATCTCGTGAGGACTTTGGTTTTGATGAATACTTTGATAATTCATATAAAAAAGAAAATCCAGTAGAACATGCTATCATGGTTAAAGCTGCTGAAGCTGATGATGATAGATTAATCGGTTAAGATTTTTATAAAGTGAGGATACGGTCTAGTACTGTATCCTTCTTAATTTATTATTTAGTGTTTATTTTTTATTATCACACGTATTGAAGAGAGGTTTTAGATGAAAGAAACTATTGATTTTATTAACAGCAAAACTAATAACTTTGTACCAGAAACAGCAATCGTTTTAGGTTCAGGTTTAGGTGATTTTGCAGATGATTATTGTGATGTTGCAGTTCCTTACGGTGAAATCCCTGGATTTGCTCCTTCAACTGTAAAAGGTCACAAAGGTCGTTTAGTATTCGCTACTATCGAAGGCAAAAAAGTCGTTATGATGCAAGGTAGATTCCACTATTATGAAGGTCATCCAATTGATAGAGTTGTTTACCCTGTTAAAGTATTCAAAAAATTAGGCGTTAAAAACTTAATCGTTACTAACGCTGCAGGTGGTATCAATCCAAACTTTAAAGCATCAGATTTGATGTTAATTACTGACCACATCAACTTTATGCACGTTAATCCATTAATTGGACCAAACGACGATACTTTAGGTGAAAGATTCCCAGATATGACTGAAGTTTATAAAAAAGACTTACAAAAAGTTGCTTTAGACTGTGCAGACAAATTAGGTATTAAATTACAAAAAGGTGTTTATATGGCTCTTACAGGTCCTAACTACGAAACACCTGCCGAAACTAAAATGGTTACAATGTTAGGTGCTGATGCTGTTGGTATGTCAACAGTTCCAGAAGCTATGGTTGCTAACTACTGTGGTATCAAAGTTTTAGGTATCAGCTGTATTTCTAATGCTGCTGCTGGTATTACTGGTGAAGTTCTTTCTCATCAAGAAGTTATCGAAGCTGCTAACGTTGCTAAAGACAAATTTAAATCTTTATTATTAGAAGTTGTTAAATCAATTTAGTTTATAAAGGTTTAAATATATAATGAATTTAAAAATACTCGGAATATTACCTCATAGCATTGGTGGAAGGTTAACTATTTCGAGTATTTTTGATGGTTTTGTTCAAAATGGTCATTCCGTCAAAATTGTTGATGTCTTGAAAAATGATACATTACCTTTATCTGATTTCGATTATATTATGGGATATGGTTTTTCAGGAATTAAATATAATATCGAAAATAAGTTAAGCTTGAAAACAATAAATTATTTTTCTGACATAATTGAAGCTTCAACTGCAGGTAGTGGTTATGATTTATATAGAAATGAATTGTATAAAGATGAAAACTATTCTTTCTATTGGGATAGAGCATTGTGTGAAAAATCTGATTACAAAAACTTATTTTACATGCCACATTTTGTAAATACTGAAATTTATAAGAATTTAAATTTAGAAAAAGAATTTGACGTAAATTTTGCAGGCAGATTAGATACAGATTTTAGGCTAAATTCATTTTTAAAACTTTTGAAAACACTTCCTGATTTAAAATTTGCTTGGTATGCAATAGATAAACACTACAAGGATGCTATAGAGAGAGTTCAAACAGAGGATAAATCTCTTATTGAAAATTGTTATCAAGGTTTTATAGATAACGAAGAAGATATGAATATAGCATTGAATAAATCAAAACTTGTTGTTAATTTTAATTCTCAAGGTGAAACTTCCTTAAACTACAGAACATTCCAAACTTTAGCCTGTGAAACACTTGTTTTAAGTGATGAAAGAGAAGAACTGGATTTGTTTGATAATCTTGTTCCAACTTATTCAACGATTGAAAATTTGATTGAAACAATAAAATTTTACTCAACTCGTGATAATTCGAAAATAACAAAAACTTGTCGTGAAATTATCGTAAAAAATCATTCATCAAAAGTTTGTGTAGAAAAAATGCTTAAACTAATAAATCACGAATAGATTTGAACATTTTTTGTGTAATATCTTGGATGTATTCTTGGCTAACTAAACCGTTAATAATAACATCAGCGATTTGATAAGTTGGTCTAATAAATTTTTGAGCTGTAGTATTTACGTCTTTGAATTGTAAATCTGCTGCTTCACCAGTTTTGCCTCTTGAAGCTGCTCTTTTGTACCATCTGTCTTTCAAAACGCTAAGTGGAGTGAATACATATACTTTAACGTCAATAATATCTCTAACTTTTTCATGAAGAACATACAAACCTTCGTTTAAAATTATTTTCGCAGGTTTTTTCAATTCTCCATCAGGGGTAGATTCACAAGTTACGAAGTTATAACGAGGAGAACGAACTTCTTTACCTTCTTTTAGTGCAATAAGATGTTCTCTCATTAATTCTAAGTTAATAATGTCTGGTGTATCAAAACTAAAACCTGTTTTGAACAATTCTTCATAACTTCCAGCTTCTCTTAATTCTTTTGAAGTGTCTTTGTAATAATCATCTTGAGTGATTACTGTAAAAATATCGTCATGCGCATTTTCAAGGCATGCTTTTGTAGTGTTATCTACAAAAACTGTTTTACCTGAAGCACTTTCGCCTGTAATACCAATTAAGAATGTTCTTTTCTTTTCCTCAACAACCTTTCTTGCAATATTTAAGATAAAGTTATCTGTTATTCTTAAAAATAAAGGTTGTGATTCTTTCTTATCTTCTTCTAATATTTTCTTTAGTGTATCAACTATGCTTGTAATTAATTCCATGTTTTGCCCACTGGAATAAAAGTTATAGCTAGTAAAAAAGTCTTCCATATATTCCTCAAGATTTATATTTCTTATTTTAA
>SAMEA104315428__coassemble_1189_pt1 | contig 16407 bp, 14 predicted proteins | sample SAMEA104315428__metabat2_high_PE_004 | metagenome-assembled genome bin SAMEA104315428 (sample SAMEA104315428) | gut metagenome | biome: Monkey gut; feature: monkey-associated habitat; material: faeces | place: China | collected 2013 | reverse complement strand
AATTTATAAAAATGATTTAATAATAAAATTACCCTCAATAGCAGAAAATATTAGACTTTCGGCTGATTGTTTATTAAAGATAAACCTTTACAATCTATATAGGTAAAGGTCTTATTAAAAGCTATGGAAAACTATTATTCAAACGATAAATACAAATCTATAGAACTAAAAAACGTAAACAAGGAAATAGTTCCTTGGATAGAAAATATTGTCATGGAAAATAACAGCCGAGTCGAAAGAAAGGAATGGAAAAGCAAGTATAACAGCTATGTTATTTATGATTACGAACCGTTTTGTACAGACGGTTTTGAGATAAACATGTTAATAACCTCTTTTGATTCGGCTTATTTAACTTTTATAAATTATCTCTATAACGAAAAATTGAATACCATAGAGTATTTGAATAATTGTTATGAGAAATCTCCTATCGTGGTAAAGTGGGAATAAAAAAAGAGGTGGAGCTTTAAAGTTAAGTTTCCACCTCTTTTAATTTTATCAAGTAGCTATTAACTAAGCCATAGCTTTAGCAACAGCAACTGCACATGCAACAGTAGCACCAACCATAGGGTTGTTACCCATACCGATTACACCCATCATTTCTACGTGAGCAGGAACTGATGAAGAACCAGCGAATTGAGCATCACCGTGCATTCTACCCATAGTATCTGTCATACCATAAGAAGCTGGACCAGCAGCAACGTTATCTGGGTGAAGTGTTCTACCTGTACCACCACCTGATGCTACTGAGAAGTATTTTCTACCATTTTCCCAGCACCATTTTTTGTATGTACCAGCAACTGGGTGTTGGAATCTTGTTGGGTTAGTTGAGTTACCAGTGATTGATACGTCAACGCCTTCTTTAATCATAATTGCAACACCTTCATTAACATCATCAGCACCGTAGCATCTTACTTGTGCTCTTTCACCGTTTGAGAAAGCTTTTTCGCTAACGATTTTTAATTCGCCAGTTTTGTAATCATATTCAGTTTCAACTGATGTGAAACCGTTGATTCTTGAGATGATGTATGCAGCATCTTTACCTAAACCGTTTAAGATAACTCTTAAAGGTTCTTTTCTAACTTTGTTAGCGTTTCTAGCGATACCGATAGCACCTTCAGCAGCTGCGAAAGATTCGTGACCAGCTAAGAAACAGAAACATTTTGTTTCTTCTCTTAATAACATAGCACCTAAGTTACCGTGACCGATACCAACTTGTCTTCTGTCACCTACTGAACCAGGAACTGCAAATGCTTGTAAGCCTAAACCGATTGTTTCAGCTACATCTGCTGCATTTTTGATACCTTTTTTGATTGCGATTGCACAACCTAATGTGTATGCCCATGAAGCGTTATCAAATGCGATTGGTTGAATACCTTTAACGATAGCATCAACATCAATGCCTTTTGACAAACATAAATCACGAGCTTCTTCTAATGAATTAAAACCATATTCTGGTAAAACTTTATCTAAAGTTGCTTGACGTCTGTCTTGTCCTTCAAATTTTACTGTCATTTTTATTTTCCTTTATTAATTTTATGTAATTACTAATTTTATATGTCATGCTGAACTTGTTTCAGCATCTTACCAACTTAGAGTGTTGAATTAAGTCTTGAATTATTGCTTCACACTTCGCTGTCATTCATTCCGTTTTGCTTAGGCAAAACTGCCATTCATTCGCTTCGTGCTACTTCGGGCTGGGTTCGCTTCGCTCACACGTCGCCCTACGCAAAATTCGCTTACTCTTTACGAGGATCTACGTATTTAACAGCATCTGCAAATCTGCCGTATGTACCAATGTTTTTATCATAAGCTTCTTGAGGATTCATACCTTTTTTGATAGCATCCATGAATTTACCTAAGTTGATAAATTGGTAACCAATAACTTCGTTATTTTCATCTAAACCAAGTTGTAAGATGTAGCCTTCTGTTAATTGTAAGTATCTAACACCTTTTTGTTTAGTTGAGTGAATTGTACCACACATAGAGCACAAGCCTTTACCTAAGTCTTCTAAGCCAGCACCAACTGGTAAACCATTTTCAGAGAAAGCTGATTGAGTTCTACCATAAACGATTTGTAAGAATAATTCTCTCATTGCAACGTTGATAGCATCACAAACTAAGTCTGTGTTTAAAGCTTCAAGAATTGTTTTACCAGGAAGGATTTCACCAGCCATAGCTGCTGAGTGAGTCATACCAGAACAACCAATAGTTTCAACTAAAGCTTCTTGGATAACACCTTCTTTAACGTTCAAAGTTAATTTACAAGTACCTTGTTGAGGTGCACAGCAACCACAACCGTGAGTTAAACCTGAAATATCTTTGATTTCTTTACATTTTGTCCATTCACCTTCTTGAGGAATTGGCGCAGGAACACCTTTAACACCTCTTTTTATAGGACACATTTCTTCTACTTCTTTAGTAATTTGAATGTTACTCATTTTTATATCCTTTTCTTTTCCTTACTATTACAACATGATTATATTACAAAAATATTGAAAACAAAAAGCGAAGTTTTAAATTTTTAAAATTTCATAAAAATAGAGGCGATGATTTTAAATCATCGCCTCTATCAAGTTTATTGCTTCAAGCTATTGCTTTCACATCTGCTTAAGCGTTTTTGCTCCTGTGGGTTTCGTTCCTACGGAACTGCAATCCTACGTCGCAATCGTTATGTTTCGTCTTCCAAAGCCTTGCACTTCTGCAAGTCTTTTCAGACTTCACATCGGCTTAAGCGTTGCATAAGCAACCTTGTTCGATAACTGCTTGAGCTGCAGCTAATCTAGCTTGAGGAATTCTGTATGGTGAGCATGATACATAATTCAAGCCAATTTTGTGAGCAAATTTAACTGAATCTGGATCACCACCGTGTTCACCACAGATACCACCGATTAATGAATGGTTAACTTCTTTACCTTCTTTAATTGACATTTCAATTAATCTACCAACACCTTTTTGGTCTAATGTTACAAATGGGTTAGATGGTAAGATTTTTTGTTCTACGTAGTTTTTCAAGAATTTACCTTCAGCATCATCTCTTGAGTAACCGAATGTCATTTGTGTTAAGTCGTTTGTACCATAAGAGAAGAATTCTGCGTATTCAGCAACTTCACTAGATGTTAATGCTGCACGTGGAATTTCAATCATTGTACCGAATTTGTATTCTACGTTAACACCTTTTTCTGTCATTACTTCGTTAGCAACTCTTACTAAGATGTCTTTAGCTGTTTTTAATTCGTTTACGTGACCAATTAATGGAATCATTACGTATGGTTTTACGTTTACGCCTTCTTTTTTCAAATCACATGCTGCTGAGAAGATTGCTCTTACTTGCATTTCGTTGATTTCTGGGTAAGTTAAACCTAAACGGCAACCACGTAAGCCCATCATTGGGTTAGATTCTGATAAGTTTTCAACGATTTCTAACATTTTTTGGTCTTCAGCGTAATCTTGACCTAAAGCTTTTTTAGTTGCAACTTTTTCAACTAATTCAATCTTTGAAGGTAAGAATTCGTGAAGAGGTGGGTCTAATAAACGAACTGTCATTGGTAAGTCACCCATAGCTTTGAACATTGCATAGAAATCATTGTATTGCATTGGTAATAAGTGATCTAATGCTTCTTTTCTAGCTTCTGGAGTACCAGCGATAATCATTTTTTGTACCCATGGTAATCTGTCTGGATCCATGAACATGTGTTCTGTTCTGCAAAGACCTACACCTTCAGCACCGAATTTTTTAGCATTTTCAATGTCTTTTGGTGTATCAGCGTTAGCTTCGATTGTTAATTGTTTAATTTCGTTAACCCAAGTGAAGAATGTTTCGAAGTCTGAATCGATACCAGCATCTACTAATTCGATTGCGCCTTCCATAACTTCACCAGTACCACCGTCTAATGAAATGATATCATCTTTGTGGAATACTGTGCCATCTGCACATGTGATTGTTTCATTTTCTAAGTTGATTTTTAAGTCTTCGCAACCTGAAACGCATGGTTTACCCATACCTTTTGCTACTACAGCTGCGTGTGATGTAGCACCACCTCTTAATGTTAATACACCTTGAGCTACTGCCATACCGTGAATATCATCTGGGCAAGTTTCAATTCTTACTAAGATAACTTTTTCACCGTTTGAACCACGTTCTGCTGCTTCTTCTGTATCAAATACGATTTTACCTACTGCAGCCCCTGGAGATGCGTTAACACCTTTTGATACTTTGTGAGCATGTTTTACTGCTGCTGGGTTAAAGCATGGTAATAATACTTGGTATACTGAATATGGATCTACTTGTTGGATTGCTTGTTCTTTTGTTACGATACCTTCGTTGTATAAATCTACAGCGATTTTGATAGCAGCTTTTGCTGTTCTTTTACCGTTTCTTGTTTGAAGAATCCATAATTTACCACGTTCAATTGTAAATTCCATATCTTGTACATCGTGATAACCTTTTTCTAATTGTTTTGCGATATCTACGTATTGTTTGTAGATTTCTGGCATATCTGTTTCTAATTCACAGATTTGTTTTGGAGTTCTGATACCAGCAACTACGTCTTCACCTTGTGCATTTACTAAGTATTCACCGTAGAATTTGTTTTCACCTGTTGCAGGGTTTCTTGTGAATGATACACCTGTTGCACAATCGTTACCCATGTTACCGAATACCATTGTTTGTACGTTTACTGCTGTACCGAAGTTGTGGTCGATTTTGTTCATGTTTCTGTATGCAACAGCTCTAGGAATGTTCCATGATCTGAATACAGCTTCAATAGCTTCTTGTAATTGTACGTATGGATCTTGTGGGAATTCTTTACCTGTTACTTCTTTAATTGTTTGTTTATATACAGGAATTAATGATTTCCAACCTTCAGCTGAAACTTCTGTATCTGAAGTTACGCCTTCTCTTGCTTTTACTTTTTCAACTTCTGATTCGAAGTATTTTTGTCTATCCATTTCCCATGCTACTGAACCGAACATAGTTAAGAATCTTCTGTATGAATCATAGCAGAATCTTGGGTTGTTTGTTAATTTTACCATTGCTTCTACTGTTTCATCATTTAAACCTAAGTTTAAGATTGTTTCCATCATACCAGGCATTGAAACTCTAGCACCTGAACGTACAGAAACTAATAGAGGATTTGTTGAATCACCAAATTTTTTACCAGCTTGTTCTTCTACATCTTTTAAAGCATATTTAACTTCTGACATTAAGTTTTCTGGCATTTTGTTACCATTGTTGATGTAGTCCATACATGTAGCTGTTGTAATTGTAAGTCCTGGAGGTACTGGTAAACCTAAGTTAGTCATTTCTGCTAAGTTAGCACCTTTACCACCAAGTTCGTTACGCATGTTTGCGTTTCCTTCTCTGAAAAGGTATACACGTTTTTCTGTCATATTATTCTCCTTTTTAAAAAATAAAACTGTGTCTTTAACCTACTTATACTACTACGATAACATAAACATACTTTTTTTCAATATATTTTCTTCTTTTTTTGTGTTGAAAACTTAATATTTTTGTGCTTTTATATTTGTATTATGATTAACACTTTTACTTTAGAAAATAATTTAAATGCTGTATACAAAAACAGCCCTAATACTCCGAGAATTGCCATTACTTTAAATATCGGCATAAATAAGCCTGAAAAGATTTCTGGTACTTATTCTCTTATCAATCGTTTATTCACTCAAGGTACTAAATCTCGTTCTTCTGAGCAAATAGCTACAGAACTTGATGAAAACGCAATTGAGTTTTATTCCGATTCAAAACAAGATTATTACAGACTTAGAATGTTTTGTCTGAATGAAGATTTTGAAAAAACAGTTGAACTTTTAGCTGATATTGTTAAAAATTCGACTTTCGAGGAATTTGATAAAGAAAAATTAAAAATGCGTGGTGAAATTACGGCTGACCTTGATTCTGCAAGAATTAAAGCTCAAGATAACTTTATCAAAACTTTATTCGAAAATCATTACTATGGTCATACTTTAACTACAATCCTTGCCGAAATGGACAAAATTACAAAAGATGATGTTATAAATTCTTACAACTCAATTCTTGCAACTGGTGAAAAATATATTTCTATCGTTGGTGATGTTCCATTTGAAACAGTAAAAAATTTAATCACTGAACATTTTAAAGATTTACCTTATGAACCTTCAGAGTCTGAAATTCCGACTCCAGTTTTAGAAAAATCAAAACGTTCAGATGTTATCAAAAAAGATGCTAAACAATCTCAAATTTATCAAGGTTGGCTTGCTCCAACTTATGAATCAGAAGATTATGCACCACTTGTTGTATTCAATAATATTTTAGGTTCTAGTGGGCTTTCTTCTCGTCTATTTGTAAACTTGAGAGATAAAAAAGGTTTAGCTTATACAGTTAGAAGTTCTTATGAAATCTATAAAACTTGTGGTAATTTCTGTATCTATATTGCTACAGAACCTTCTAACATCCAAGTTTCTTTGGATGGATTTATGGATGAAATCGGTAAACTTCAAAAAGAACAAGTTTCAGAAAAAGAACTTCAAAATGCTAAAAACAATATTATTGGAAAACAACAATTTGTAACAGAAACAAATATGCAACGTTCTAATCAGCTTGCATACTACGGAATTATGCACCTTGGTTATGATTATCAACAAAAATATATTGATATGATTAACAACGTAACTGCAGATGATGTTCAAAGAGTTGCGAATACTTATTTTGTAAAAGATAGTGTAATTTCTGTTTTAAGACCGTAAGTTTTTAAAATTTAAAACAAAAAAAGAGGGCGAAATTCAAAATGAATTTCGCCCTCTTTTTATCTGTCATTGCGAGCGTTAGCGAAGCAATCCAAAAACTTATAAAATGTTTTCTAATTCAGTGACTGTATTGTGCAAATTTTCGCTAATTTGTTTTAAAAGAGCTTTAAGTGATATTCTATTTTTTTGTCCAACTATCGCAAGGTCAACAAGTGATGCGATTTCCTCTAATCTTGGTTTTAAATCATTTATGCTTTCCATAAAGTTTCCTTTCTTTGGATAAATAGTTCACATATAATTTTAAAATTTATGTCAAAATAGTTCACATGTCAAGGTTAGAATTATTAGGACAAAATATTAAAAAATACAGAAACAAAATTGCTATGAGTCAAGAAGTTTTGGCAGGTTTTGTAGGGCTTTCTCGTGAATATATTTTGAGAATAGAGAAAGGGCAAAAATACGTAAGTTTAAAAAAAATATTTGAAATAGCAGATGTATTAAAAGTAGATATAAAAGATTTAATGAATTTTAAATAAAAAAGCGTTGACTAAATAATCAACGCTTTTTTTATTACATATAATATTTAAATTAACCTCTAACTCTTGTTTTTTTAGGTTTTTCTTCTGCTAATTTACCGTTTTCAACGTCATTGATTTTTTTCAATACATCACCGATGTAACCTAATTCAACAATTTCATCATCTTTTTGTTTTTGTGCTGATGTTCTTTTATCATCGTTATCTAATTTATTAGCAAATTTTTCAACTTTTATTTCTTTGCCTGCTTTTGCGTTTAGGATACCTTGTAATTGATTTCCAATGTATTTTAAGTGTACTAATACTTCATCATTTTGTCTTTTATCAATCGCATTTGCTTCAACTTCTTTGTTTTGTTTTGAAATTTTTGCAACAGGTTGAACTGCTTTTAATGATTTTGGGGCTGTAACTGCATTAACTGGTTGAATCATGTATATTTCTCCTTACCTACACTATAGTAACGTCTGTATGACAAGTGTAGCATAAGATTTATTTAAAAGCAAGTGTATTTTTTACAATATTTATCAAATAAAAAAGAAAGCCCGTTTCTTGGGCTTTCTTTATAAATTAATTATTAATTAACTTTAGTTTTTATTTTTAATTTTGGCTTTATCACCGTCAGCTTTATCTACGGTGATGCCAGTAGAATTTTTATTAGCAAAGACATTATCTTTTACACCGTCATCTTGAGAAATGTCAACGTGTGTATCTTTACAGTCATTTAATTTATAATCATCTTTACCTTTAGTACCAGTGATTTGAGCACCTTCTAGTTTATTAAAAGTTGTTTCTTTATAAGACGAATCTTCTTTTGCTACTGATTTATATGCAGCGTTATTACTTTTATTATTTGGTACCCATTCCATTTTTGTACCGTTTTTTTGCATAATGCTTGCATCATTTTCAGCTTTTTGGTTTGGATATACAACTTGTGTACCGTCGTTTAAGAATACGCTATTCATTTCTTTGCCGTCTTGTTTAATAACTTCTGATTTTTGTACATCATTTTTATTAAATCTTACACCGCCAATATTAATGTTATTGTTATCTATCATGCTTTTCTCCTTTTTATTTTGTCCTATAATATATATTTAAAGTTCAAAGATTTTATTAATTGTCACTTTTACAACTCATTTTAACATAATTTTACAATAATCGTAAAGACTTCTTTTAAATTTTTATAATAATTTTCTTGTAGTAGTTTAAAAAATCTACAACTTGTAATTGGTGCAATTTCTCTTACTTCTTCGTTATTTTCATAGAGCCCTTCAACAAATCTTGCGAAAAGTTCGGTTGGTCTTTTATAGTATTTATTTAATTTATTTATTCGTTGAGCTATTCTTGTTTGTTTTTTTTGGTAAGATTTTAACTTAATAAATGCTATTACAGACGGTTTAAGTTCTGGAAAATCTCTTTCAATATTTTCTATTGCATAAATTTTTGGTTTTTGAAATAGCCAACCTTTAATTTTTACTCTATCATATCTTAAAAAGTATTTGGCATTTGATTTTCTAACAATTTTATCCAGTTCTTTAAATTTTTTTGAGCGTTGAAATTTTGGGTATTCTTTTTTTACTTCTTTATCAAGTTCTTTAATTTTATTTTTGATAATTTCTTGATGGTAAGAAAGTTTTTTGTGTAATGAGTTTTCGTCTATAAAATGTGTTACTTCAACAAGTTCATTAAAAATTTCTTCAATGTTCTCAGTCTTAAAAAGTACTTTTAAAGACCCCCCAGTTTTTGCTATATTTTCTTCCATTTGTGAATGAATATAATGTGAGTATTCGTGAAGAAGTGTTGGGATAATTCTTTCTTCAGGTGTATTTTTAGAAATATCAATTCTTCCATTAGTAAAAAAGCCCAAATGACCTCGAGCTTTTGTATTCATATTGACTACAAGTCCTTGATTTTTTATGAAATCAACAAGTTCTTTTAGTCTGCTGTTTCTGTATTTATCCATTCTAAATATTCACTATCAGCTTCTTCAATTGGCAATGCAATGATTTCTGGAATATTGTATGGGTGAACCATTTTTATTGCAGTTTTTAATCTATCAAAAAGAATCCTTTTTGTTTTTATCATTAGCAAAAGTTCTTTTTCTTCGCAAATTTCGTCATGCCAACTGAAGATTGATTGTACTTTTTCTACAATATTTATACATGCCGCAAGTCTTTGCGTAAGTAAAATTTTAGCAATTGATTTAGCATCGTTTTTTGTTGGAACTGTGCAATATACAACTATGCAATTACTCATATATTACTCCTCATCTACATAAGAGGTAACTTTTTCAATGCTCTTATTCAATTTTGCTAATTGTTTATCAATATTATTGATTTTTTTGCCAAGTTCACCGTCACCTTTAGCATCAAAACTTTCCATAAATTCGTTAAGCTTTTCTTCCATTGATGCAAGTCTTTCTTCTTGTTCTTCGAATTTTCTTTCAAGAACACCGATTACAGAACCTGATTGTGGCATTAATTTTTTCATTTCTCTAATGTTTTCAATAACATTGTTTTCTACTGCGTCGATTTTTTCGTTGATGTTATTAATTAATTTTGCGTGAGTTTCTGTTGTTTTTGAAATCTTGTCAACAATTTCGTTTACAGCTTCCAACTTAACACTCATATTCATGTCAGCAATAGGCTTGATATTGTTATAAATTTGACTCAAGAATTGTTCAAATCTAAGAACTGTATTTTTAATATCACTTCTTGAATCTTCAGAAGTTAAAATCAATTTATTTGTTCTTGATGATAAATCTGTCAATTCTTCTGCCATGTGAGCAATATGGTGTTGCATATTACCCATATCTTCACGAGTAAAGTCAAATTTTAATCCATCTAAGAAGTTTACTAATTGTTCAATATTTTGTGCAACAGCATCAACTCTACTATCATTTTGAATTTCATTTAATGCCATTCTTAATTTTGCGATATCAGATTCGATATCTTGCATTGTGTAAGAATAACCATCATCAATTGTTGTACCTGTTTTTAAAATATTGATTTGTTCTTTGATTGATTGCAAACCTTCTACCAAAGGTGCAATGTTTTCAACTTTTAATCTATCAAACGCTAATTGAATATTTTGGAAATCCCCTTCCAATTCTGAATATTCAAGTGGGTTGCTAGAATTAATTACGTGTTTTAAGCCTTTGATTTCTTTGACGTTTTCATCTAAAGTTGTAGAAACATTCTTTAATTCTGATACAACGCTATCAGCAATGTAATCTTTGATGTCTTCGGCTTCTTCTACAAATGAAATTTGTTCAAATACTTTTAGAGTATTTTTCAACATGTCTTCTTTAGAAGCTTCAAAACTTTCTTTTATATCAGCTGATAATCTATCAATACCTTCCATATTTTTGTAGAAAGCATTGATTTTTTGGTCTAATGCAATAATAATATCTTTTAATTGATTTTGAAGTTCTAAGAAAGTATTGATTTGAGGAATCTTGTCAATATTATCTAAAACGTTTAAAGTTTCTAATTTATCTAATAAATTTAATTTATTTAATGCGTTTAATTTTTCAACACTGATGATTTCATTTAATTTAGAAAGTTGCTCAATACCTTTTTCTGGAGATAAGAAATCAACTTCTTTTTCTTGGGCTGCTAGTAAATCAAGTTTTTTGTTGATAGCATCCATGCCTTTTGTAAGTTCAACAATATTAGAGGCATTAAGAGTTCTCAAAGTATCTGCAAGGTTTGCGATATTTGAGTTGTCAATATTTACATCTACTGGTGCAATTTGACCTTGGCTTGGTGCTACTGCAACACCGTTTTGTGTTAAATTCTTAAGTCCATTTTCAACATCTTCCATTTTGCCGTTTAATGATGCTAAACCTGCAAATAAGTTGTTCAAAATATTTGAGTTTTCTGTTCCTTCAACTTCGTTAAACAATGATTTTAATTTGTTTGTAAAATATTCAAGTTGAATTTTGAAATCATTCATCAATGTTTGATAATCATCATCAGCAAATGATTTTAGTCTATCGTTGATAGGTTCAATTTGTTCTAAAATCATGTGAGTGTTATCTTTTAATGATTCAAAGAAGTTCATAGAATTGAAGTTTAATTGTTCTTTAACCTTGTTTAATTTAGCTTCAATTCTTAAATATGCGTCGTCGCTCAATTCGTTTGAATAGTTAGAATCTGCATTTTCAAATGTAGGTTCTGCAGATACTTGAGGTCTATTTTTGATTGCTTCAAGAACGCTATCTAATTTGTCTGATAAAGCTTTGTAGTCAACTGCTGAAGATTGAAGAGTTCCTTCTTGTACGTTTGTTGAAATGTTTGATAGACTGCTTAAAAGTTCTTCAATTCTGTTAACAGTATTGTCTTGAACATCAACAAATCTTTGACTTTGGTCTTCTGTCATTTTTGTTAGTTCAAGATAAATTTTTTGAATTTCAGCTTTCATAGCGTTGATTTCAAAAACAGTATTGTTTAATTTGATATCACTTGTTTCTGTGTTTTCTTTGATGATATCAATAGAATCAGCAACTTTTGTTTTGAAATCTGTTAATGAGTTTGAATATTCTGTTGTGATGTTTGAAACAAGACTTTCCAAATCATCAATTCTTGTTGCAATATCTGTTTCAATAGTTGTTGTAAAGTCTTTTTTGATACTTTCTTTGATGATTTCAGGCATGAAATTTAAGACTTCTTTTAATCGGTTGATGTTTTCTGCAAATTCAACTTTTTCAATATTGATATTAAAGTCTTCAACTTTTCTTGTTAATTCTGCAACCTTAGTTAAAACAACCTCGATAGCTTCGTTGTTTGGTTTTGAAATTTTGTCGTCTAAAAGTTCTAAACCTTTTGTTAGGGTTTTCATTTTGTCTAAAATATCATTGTAGCTATCTTTTGTGCTTTCTGATAAGTAATCTTTTGTTTGTTCAAGTTTTTGTGACAAGTCATCAATGTTGAATTTTAATGAACTGATACCTAAACTTGAAATTGTATCAAGAGTTACATTTGTTGTATTTAATTTGTCTGCCAAAATGTCATATTTTGATGAAAAACTTTCTGTGTAAAGGTTGTTTGCCTCTTTTACATCAGATTGAATCATTGACATTTTATTTGATAATTCGTTTAAAGTTGTTGTGATTTTTTCCGTTGTATATCCAGGAATTTTTGAAATGTTATCGTTGATAACATCCAATTTCCCACCCAAATCGGCAGACAATCTTGTGTTTAAACTTTCAGATTCTTGAGTGATTTTGTTAATTACTTCGTAAATTGTAGTCTTGATATTGCTTTCTAAACCTGTTAGGTTGTTCAAAACTTTGTTAAAAATAGTTTTGAAATCAAGAGAATTCATAACTGTTATAAGATTTCTGATTTCAGAAGTTGTACCTAAAACTTCGCCTCTTACAACGTTTGTAGATTCAACAACCTCGTAGATTAATTTAGAAACATCTTTTTTAAAGATTTCAAAATCTTCGATTGATAAAATGTTTTTAACAGTAACTTCTAAGTTTGTTAAATCATTGATAAGTCTTTGGTTTGAATTTTCTATCAAACCTTTAGCATCATTAAGTTGAGAAACTAAACCGTCATAATCACTAACACTTGCAAGGTTGTTAACACTGTCTGTTAGCACCTTGTTTTGTTCAATGATGTCATTCATTGTTTGTCTTGCTTTTTCAATATCTTCTTTTGTAGAAATTTGATTAAGCAATTCTTCAAGATATTTATTCTTTTGATCAAAGATTTGAACAGTTGAAATGACAGCATTCATTGTCATTGTCATATCTTCAACTTTTAATCTTAAATCTTCAATACTTTGTTTTTTTAGTTCTTCTGTAACCTTTTCAAAACTTGAATTGATATTGATTACGATACTTTCAAAACCATTGTTGAATTTTTCGATATCAGCTTTAATAGAAGAGATTGTTTTGGCTGTATCACGATATTGAGAAGATTCCATTCTCAATGATTCAATTCTTAGGGTAATTTCGTTTAAAATATCTCCTTGTGACATAACTTGTTTTGAGAAGATATTCATATTTGTTGAAATGATATCAAATAATTCTTTTATTTGATTTTGCTCAATATTGCTTTCATTTAGCTTGATTAAATCTTTGAACTGAGATTCAATTTCAGTAAATTTGATATTAAGAAGAGAATATTTGTCATCAAGATTTTTCTTTAATTCTCCGATTAAAGAAGTGATTAAAGAAGAGCATTCATCAGTTGAAAGGTCGTCTAATTTTGCAAGTTTTTCAGTTACAGAACTAAGAGTTCTATTTGTACCATCAATATTTAGTGCGTTCTGTGTTCTAATTCCGTCAAGTATATCGCCAAGTTGCGACAACTTTTCAGTTAGTCTTTCAACGTTTATATCTGCCATTTTATATTTCTCTTCCTATAATGCTATTTATATATTCTATTCTATCAAATCTAAAACAAGATGTATAATAAATATAAATAATTATTAAGAATGTAAATTAAAATTTTTCAAAAATCAACTTTTTGGGTAGGAATGTTTTTAATTAAATACACCAAAAGAGTGATAAAAATTCAAATCAAAAATATTATTCTAATACTATGAACAAAAAAGAAATTAAGAAAAAAGATTTAAAAAAATCCATAGAAGAAAAAGAAAAACAATTAGCAAAATTAAAATTACACGTAGATAAATCCGAAACATGCTCTTCAATCTATAATAAAGTAGTCCTAGAAAAAGCAATTATGAAAAAAGAACTTGAAGATATGGATAAAAATGTTGTAGTAGACAAAGTGAAAGATGTCTTTAGAAAAAAAGACTTGATTTGCGATAATTTCAAGAAATAAAGCATAAGCCGGTGTGAAGTCTGAAAAAGACTTGCAGAAGTGCAAGGCTTTAGAAGACGCAACATAATATCAGCGACGTTTCAAATCTTTGATTTGACAGGAGCAAAAAGCATAAGCCGGTGCGAAGTCTAGATGTCATTGCGAGCGTTAGCGAAGCAATCCAAATTTTTCTCTTGGATTATTCGGATGCGTATAGCCTTTAATTTCGTTTTAATTTACTATTACAAATTAGCACTTCCTCAGACTATTTGCTTAGACGGGCTGAGTTCGTTAAATTCACCGTCTCCCTACCGAAAATCCCCTATTCTACATCTTTATCTTCGTCGTAAGGTTCGTCTTTTATTTCGCTAAATAGACCCACGTCATATTTTTTGCAATAACGTTTAACCTCTTTAACAACTACATTAGAGAGGATAAATAGTGCAAACAAGTTTGGAACTGCCATAAATAAAGTTACGGCATCTGATAAGTTTATAATGCTTTTAAAGTTCATAGCTGAACCGATTACGATACAACTGCAATAAAGTAATTGAAAAAATCTTGTTTTGAATTTTGATTCGCCAACAAGGAAATGCCAACCTTGCAACCCGTAGTAAGAACCACAAAGCATTGTCCCCATTACAAAACAACTTGCCATAATTGTAAGCAAAATTGGAAAGAATGGAAAAGCTGTTGCAAATGCTTTTGATGTTAGTTCAATACCTGCAATTCCGTGTACATGAAGGTATTCACCAGTTACAACAATGACAAATGCTGTAGAAACACCAACGACACAAGTATCAACGAATGGTTGAAGCATTGCAATAAAAGCTTGAGCTACAGGTTTGCTGGTTTTTACGGCAGCGAATGCTGTTGGTGCAGTACCTAGACCTGCTTCGTTTGCAAACATTGCTCTTCTAAATCCCCAAAGCATGCAGGCAAACATTCCCCCTGCCATCGCACGAGGGTGAAAAGCTTCTACTATTATTGTGTGTATTGTGTGAGGGATATTTTCAAAATTTATTAATGTAATTATTAAAATACTTGTTATATAAAGAATACACATTATTGGTGTAACTTTTTCAGTAAACTTACCGATAGATTTTATACCACCAATAATTGTAATCCAAGTTATTGTTGCGACGATAAGACCAAGTATCCAACTGTTGTTTGCAAATATACTAGCTTCACCACCAGTTACTTCTGTGATTTGAGTAGTCATTGCGTTGATTTGGAATAAATTCCAACCACCGATAACTGCAAGAACAGAACAGAAAGCATAGATTTTACCAAGATGAGGGGCGATTTTACCTAAGATTTTACCTTTTAAACCTTTAGAAATGTAATACATTGGTCCACCTGCAGTTGTGCCGTCAGGGTGAACTTCACGAAGTTTTACACCAAGAAGAACTTCTGAAAATTTAAGAGCCATAGAAAATAAACCAGCAATAATCATCCAAAAAATTACACCAGCACCACCAACTGAAACGGCAGCAGCAGAACCTGCAACATTACCTATTCCTGCAGAAGATGAAATTGTTGCGCTAAGCGCTTGGAATGATGAAACTTCACCTTTCTTTTTGCGTTTAATTAAATCTCTGTGTTCAAACTTGTTGGCGATTAGACGTAGAGCGTGCTTAAAGCCCCAAAAGCCTATAAAGCGTAATCTAAACGTAAAATAGATTGATGCAAACATAAGAAGCGCAATAAGAAATTCAACTTTCACTCCGTTAATGGTGATAGAAGAGAAAATTATTCCTGAAATTTTGTCGGCTATTGGTGATAGTAGGCTATCTATAAATGCATCTAAATTCATAAATAAATAATACTATAAATATAGAGGGAATAAAAAGGATAAAATTAACAAAGGTTAACAAAAAACAAAAAATAGGAAGTTTATGTTATTATATAAACATGACAATTAAATAATATCTTGGAGACGTGGCCGAGTTGGCTGAAGGCGGCACCCTGCTAAGGTGTTATATGGAGCAATCTGTATCCAGGGTTCGAATCCCTGCGTCTCCGAATTTTCTAAAAAAGGGCGAAAGCCCTTTTTTTAATGCAAAAGTTTGAAAACAGGGATGAGAACCCTACCAATCAAAGATTGGTCAAGGGGTTGAGCGTGAACGAGCTGGAGTTTAAAGTCCATTTTGAAATTTTGGTCGGAAAATTTCCAATAAATTTACCATGAAATATTTTTAAGTTTGGCGATTTTTTCTTTCGAAAGAATTTATTGTATAATAAAATCATAAACATTAACGTTAATTTGTTGGTTATAGTTTCCTTTCGGAAGAATTTATTGTATAATTAATACCCTAAACATTTGTGAGCTTCAAAAGTTATAGTTTCCTTTCG
>SAMEA104315428__coassemble_1130_pt1 | contig 17921 bp, 15 predicted proteins | sample SAMEA104315428__metabat2_high_PE_004 | metagenome-assembled genome bin SAMEA104315428 (sample SAMEA104315428) | gut metagenome | biome: Monkey gut; feature: monkey-associated habitat; material: faeces | place: China | collected 2013 | reverse complement strand
TTGTAGTATTTATTTCTACATCCCAAAGATACTACATTTCCCCATGCTCACCTCATCCATATATATGAGAAATTTAAAAAGTTTATTGTATAATTAATTTATCATTTAATTTTTAGGAGAAATATGGAAAAAAGTCAAACCAAAAAAGATTTTATTTTTAGATTAGTAATATTTATTTTAGGTATGTTTGTAAGTTGTTATGGAATTGCAATCACAACACGCAGTATGCTTGGTACAACACCAATTGCATCACCATATTACGCAATTTCATTATTTAACATAAAATACTTTGATTTTGGAATGTGTGCATTCATTTTCAATGCCCTATTCTTTTTAGGTCAAGTATTAATCTTACGCAAAAAATTTCCACCTGTTCAAATTGTTCAACTACCAATCGCTCTTGCAACAGGTTTATTCATATCATTAAGCATGTATTTAACTCAATTTATCCACGCAGGTGCTTACTGGTGGAACATTTTACTTATCATAATTGGTTCAGCAATTATCGGTCTAGGTATTGCAATGGAAGTTTGGGCTGATTTAACTTACATGCCAGGAGATGGACTTGTTAAAGTGATTTACGAGGTTTCAAATTTAAACTTTGGCGTTGTTAAAGTTACTTTTGATGTAACACTTGTTGTTATGGCAATGTTAATAACATACTTCGGTTTAGGGGAAATCTTTGGTCAATGCGTTCGTGAAGGTACTTTGATTTCAGCTTTAACAGTTGGTGTTTTTGCTGATATGTTTTTAAAACTTATGAAATACAAAAAACAATAAAATGATTTCAAATAACATAGACAAATATATTGAAAACTCAAAGGTTAATGGGAAACTGATAAAATGGGACAAAAATGTTTTAAATGTTTTTGTTGCAGATATTGTTGGAAACATTTCTAACAAAGATTTTTACAAATCAGAAGTCCAACGAGCTATACAAAGTTGGAATACTATTTTGAAAACTTGCAACATTCATATAATGTTCAATCAAATATATTTGCCAAATAGTGCTGATATTATCATCAAATGGACAAAAGTCGGAAGAGTTTTTGAAGGAATGTGCAAATATCCCAGCGTAATAAATGGGATTATAAAAAAGATTTCGATAGATATTGGACTACCAAACGAATATTCACCAAAAAACACAACAAACGAAAGTATTTTCGCAACAATGATGCACGAACTAGGACATGCCCTAGGACTAGGTCATGGAGTTGAAGTTGACGATATAATGTATGTTCCTCATCAAAAAAACATCTCTTCACCTAGCGAAAATGATTTGTACATATTGAAGAAAATATATTTATCCTAGAAAAGTTTAATGTTAAGAGATGTAATGTTTTTCTAAAAAATTTTGCACTTTGCCATTAGTCTAAAAGTCAATTAAATTGCCATAATAAAATTTCAAAAATTTTAACGTAAAAGAACATCTTTAATTTTTCAATTTATGCAAGATTTTTTATTGCATTTGTTTTTTTTTCTATGATATGATTTTTTAGTCTATGGTTTTAGTGTGTAGATTTATATTGCATACCGAACTATAGATATGAATGTATATCACAAAATTTACAAGGAGGCTTTATGAAATGATAGATTTACCAGTAAAACACAAACTTTCAAGCAAAGTAATTGCTTACATTTCAATTTCAATTGCCGTAATACTTTACGGAACATCACTAACAGCAACAAAAATATGTCTTAATGAATATTCGACTCTGTCGCTTATGGCTATAAGAATGAGTCTTTCAACAATTTTATTCATTCCGTTTTTCTTAACGATTTACAGAAACGTTAAAATAGATAAAAGTGATATAAAATTTATCCTTTTAATGGTTTTATGTGAACCTTGTTTATACTTTATTTTTGAAACAAATGCTTTAAAATTTACATCATCTGGTCAAGCAGGCGTTTTAAGTTCCTTAGAACCTGTTTTAATCATCTTTTTTGCGAGAATGATTTTAAAAGAAAAATTTCCAAGATTAGCTTATATTGGTTTAGGTATAGCAATATTGGGTTCAATTTTACTAAGTCTTGCATCAGACGTTACTGAACTTGCTCCAAGACCAGTTCTTGGAAACGCCTTACAACTTGGTGCAGAAATTTTAACTTGCGTTAGTATTGTTACAACAAAGTATTTGATGGATAAATATCCTCCATTTTATCTTGCTGGAATAGCAGTTTTTGGTGGAGCAATATTTTTCACAGGTATGTGTTTTATCGCTGGTGAACCTATTCATCTTATAACTTCATCTTCAAGCGTTTACCTTGTTGGATACCTTGGTATTTTAACAGTTGTAGCTTATGCTTTGTATAATTCATCAATGAATATACTTTCTGCAAGCAAAGTTTCACCTTTCTTATTTTTACTTCCAATTTCAGCCTTGTTATTCGGCTGGTTCTTCCTAGGTGAAACATCAAACATATTACAAATGATTTCTTGTTTTGTAATATTCTTTGGTATTTACTTAAGCCAAACTTTCAGCAAATATGTTGAAAGAAAAGAAAAAGATAAAAATGCTCTTGATAAACTTGAATTTGCAGAAGTAGAAGTTACGGAAGAAGATATTTTATAAAATTAACATATTGGAATGGGAACCAAAAATTTGTAGAAATCATATTCTTCAAAATGCTTGGGTATCCCGTTCCAATATCTAAAAATCATTAACCCTTGATTTTCTAACTCGTAACCTATATTTTCATCTTTAGTCAACAATGGATAAACAAACGGTATTTCACCATCTTCAAGATTTATACATAATTGATTAATTGATTTATATTTTTGATGAAAGCTTTTAAATTTTTCTAACCTATGTGTTTTTTCTTGTTCAAAATCTATAGAAGAAAAAATGTTTTCTGTTGTTTTAGACATTAGTAAAATTTCTTCTTCATCAAGCCTGTTTTCATTTTTAACAAGATTTTCATAATTATAATCATCAATCTCATAATCTGCAGATTGAGAAAAATTTTCTTCTAAAACTCTGTCACAATAAAGATATGCACCCTCTTTTATTCCAAATTTAAGTTGAAAAAATTTACGTAAAGAATTAAAAGACGCCAACCCAAGAGAGTCTGAATAAAAAGAATGCGCATTATCAACAATTAAATTTTTGTATTTCTTAGATAGAATTTGAACATTTTTAGAACAAATGCCAAAATAATTTGGATAAAGAATAAAATAATCTTTGCCAAAATCATTTACAGGCATAAATTTTTTATCAACATGATAAAAATTTATTTTAGCCTTTTCCTTACGAATAGCTGATTTTATCGTAGGACAGATATAATAAGGAACATAAATCTCCTCAATTCCATAAGCCCTAATAATGTATCTTAAGCAGTTTCTAGCAGTGTTTAATTTGATAAGATTTTTAGTCATAAAAACTTAGAAATTATTTTGTAGGTACTAATTTTTCGCTCAAATATGCAATTGTTCTAGGGAAATGTTGTTGCAAATATTGAGTTCTTGAACCTAACAAATCAACGCTTTGGTATGTATTTAAGATAGCATTTGTTTCTGCAATAGTTTCTTTTTTACCTTGATCTGGTCTACCTTTAATTGCTTCGTCTGCAATAAAGTAGTTAATGTGATTTCTTTCGTTCGTTGGGAATTCTTTTAAGAAATTTTGTCTTTCTTCAGCATAAACCTTTTTAAACTTTTCGTCATCTCTGATAGAACCTATCATTGTTGCCTTATATTTGCCTGTTTCTTCATCTTTTTTCACTTTTATAGGTTTACCACCAACATCTGTCGCATGACCTAATTCGTGTAAAAATACAAATGGGTCAGTGCCAACATTTAAGAAGTTAAACATATATGATTGATCTTCGTCTGCATAAAAATCAGATTCATCAACTTCTACATTTTCGCAATAAGATTCCAAATTATTTTTAGCCTCTTGCATTCCTAATACATTATCTTTTAAGTTAATAAGTTCGTCCCCTGGAATTGTTTTCAACATTTTGATAAGAGGCATTCTTCGACCTTCAATAAGTTGTTTTAAGTTTATTTCATGGCGTTCGTCTTTTTTCTCATCAGTAATTGTCATAACTTTTGTTTTATTATCCAATTCCATTAAGTAGGATTTATCATTTCTTGAAGAACGGAATTTATTTTTGCCTAAAACTTCAAAAGTTTGAGATTGGTTCATCAAAACTTTGCCGTCAGGTGAAGTGATTTTGTAATCAATAATTCTGTTACCTTTAGGGTCATCTTCGTATCTGTATTGAGTTCTAGTCATATCAGAAGATCGCATATCTTTTTCAATTAAAACAGCACCTGTATTTTTATCTTTTGTTGCTTTAGAAATTTGTCTTACTTTGCCGTTTGGAAATTCGTATTTAACGTTATACATGCCTTCAATATCAGATATTTCATAAAATTCTTTTCTGATTAATCTATTTTGGCTATCACGTCTAATTTTAGTAGCTTCGGTCATTATAGGTTGATAGTATTCTTTATCAAATTTGAATTTTGATTCACAAAAAGTATTTGTTCTAAAATCGCTTGTCATAACAGTTTTAGAAACAGGATTACCTTTTTTATCATATTCATACTTAATGTTTTCTTGTTCTAAAACATTCAAGTTCTTGTCTAAAAGTTTAATATTTTCGCTATCATCTTTGTTTTCAGCTCTTAATAGATAATTGCTTTTGCCATCATATTCTGCTCTTTCAAGTTTGATTTTGTCAGTTTTACTTGTAGTTATGTCTTTTACTAAAGATAAAACTTTACCTGCATCAAGTTTATCTTCTTTCATAACTTTTGTGCTTTCAGGGTCAAGCTTTAATGGAATCATTTTGTTGTACATTTTAGTAATTTTACTTAAAACAGTATCTTGCTTAGTTTCTGTTTTAGGTGTTGTTGTACGCTCAAATGTATCTGGCTTTTGTGGAGCAAAATATGGTTTTGTATTTAAAGCTTTTTTATCTTCTACTTTACCTGCAAAATTTATATTAAAAACATTTTGAATATTCATAAAACTACCTACAATTAATCTACACTATATTGTATTAAAGATTTGAAATCCAAAATAATTGCATGTTTTAAGGCATATTATTAATATTTGTTACTTTTATTTTAGGGTTATCAATTCCAAAGCCAAACATGGCAAAATCATATTTTATAGGGTCATTTTTATCAAAATTTTTTAATTCATTTGTTAATTCTTTTACTGCTTTAAAATCGTTAGAATTTCTTTTAAGTAAATTCATTTCACGAGAAATTCTTGCAACGTGAGTATCAAGGGGTATTAAAAGTTCTGATTTATTAATAAATTTCCAAATGCCTAAATCAACTTCGCCATCTCTGACCATCCAGCGTAAAAACATATTTACTCGTTTCATGGCACCATTTTTATTCGCATCAGGAATTAGATATTTTGCACCAAAAGTATTTTCCATATTTGAATAAAAATAATCTGTTAACACTTTTAGCATTTGATGAAAATCTTTAGTTTCATAACCATATTTAAAAAGTTCTTCCAATGAACTATTTGAAGAATAAAGTTTTTTTAAAACTAAGAAAATTTCTTCAACATCTGGTTCTTTTGCAAAACGATAATTAAAACCTTTCAAGGATTTTCGCTCAAAATTTTCTATATACCTTAAAGGTTCATTTTGAAAAAGAGTAAAAAGTTCCTCAAGTTTTCTAATAAAAACTTTTCTATTTCCGAAAGCAAACATTGAAGCAATAAAACCTGTTAACTCAATATCCTTCTTATTTTTAAATCTATGAGGAAATTGAATTGGATCATCTTTTATAAAATCTTTTGTTTCGTATTTTAGAACAAGTGCATCAAGTTGTTGTTTTAAGTTCATCTTATTTTTTTAAAAAACTCCTCTAAAATCTTATCACACTCTTCTTCTTTTATTCCACCGTAAACTTTAAGTTTTGAATTTGTATATTTTCTCAAATCCATGGCAGAACCAAATGCCCCATAATTTTTATCAAAAGAACCAAAATAAAGCGTTTTTATTCTTGATTGAAGTATTGCCCAAGCACACATTGGGCAAGGTTCTAGCGTAACATACATTTCGCAATCATCAAGTCGCCAGTTATTTAAAACACGCTCTGCTTTACGTATGGCAAGAATTTCTGCGTGTGAAGTCACCTCATTATTAAGTTCACGTTCATTTTGTGCAGAGGCTATAATTTCTCCATTTTTAACAATAATAGCTGATACTGGGACATCTTTTTTTACTTGTTTTGCAAGTTCAATAGCCTTTTCCATAAACATAAGTTTCACCTACACTTCTTTAAATAAAGGCAAAGACAAAGTTACTGTAAAAATATTATCCTTTGTACTAGAAAGTGAAATTTCACCGTTCATACAATCAACAAGACCTTTTACAATAAACAGACCAAGTCCAGTACCACGAGAAGTTCTTGTAGTTGAATCATCCATTCTGATAAATTTTTCAAAAAGTTTTGATAATTTTTTTTCTGGAATATAATCAGCATAATTAGAAATTTTTATAATCGCTCTATCTTCTGTAGTTTCACCGTCAATCTTTATTGGTGTATCTTCGTAAGCATATTTTGCAGCATTATCAAGAAGGTTTAACATAATTTGCTCTAATCTATCTTTATCAGCTAGAACTAACGGAAAATCTTCATGTATTGAACTTTCGATTTCTTTTTTATTTTTGTCTTTAATAAGAACTTTTGTATTTTCAATTGTTTCTATTATCCAAACAGGTTCAATATTCATCTTTATTCGTTCACGTTCAATATCAGGAATTACAAGTAAATCTTCAATCATACGTTTAAGTCTTTCAGATTGACGCTTGATAATTTTTAAAGATTTTTGTTTTGTTTCTTCATCAATTTGAATATCTTGTCTTAAAAGTCTTGAAGTGTAGCCTTGAATACTTGTTAAAGGTGTTCTAAGTTCATGACTTACCGTATCAATCAAGTTTGAACGAAATTCATTAAGTTCAACAAGTTCAGCATTTTTCTTTTCAAGTTCTTTATATGATTTATGAATTTCATTTGCCATTTTATTAAATTCAAAAGCCAAGAAAACAATTTCATAAGGCGTAAAAATATTCTTTAACAAACGAATTTGTCTTTGGTAATTACCTTGAGATACAGCAATAATACCTTTAAATAATTGTCTAATATTGATGTACATATAATAAATGTACAAAGCAACAACAAAGAATACTGATAATGACGAAATAAACACAGCAAGTAAAAGCTTTGCCCTATTATCGTTAATCGTATCATTAGTAACCTTCTCAGTTGTGTTTACAATAATCATCAAAGCAGGATTTGATTTCTTGTAATAACAAAGAGGTTGGTTTTTAACGTTACCAAAAATAACTGGTTTATCTTCTATCAAATGTCTTGGTAAAAGCCCAGTTGATTCAACGTATAATTCTGTAGTGAAATTATGAGCTGCAACAACCTTGTGTTTATCAGAAATAACATAAATTTGGCGAATATCATCTTTTAAAGAACGGAATAAGAACTTTTTAAATAATTCTAAATTATAAGTAGCAACCAAATATTTGCCATCATAGGTTTTAACATTTATTGTAATTAAGCCTTTCTCTAAGTTCTTGTCATAAAGTTTATCAAAGCCATTTAAGTTATCCACTAATCTCAAATCTTCATACTGTTTGAAATTATTTTTCAAATCAGCAAGATAAGCCTGACGAGAACTTGCAGGAATTGTTTTTAAAACTGCATCAACCTGTTGAAGTTCATTGTATGTTGTTGCAATAAACATATCAATTTCTTCACTAACCATACTTGATACAAGTTTTGCAGAATCTCTTAATTGAGCACGGATTGCGTGTTGGTTAATATTGTTTATGATTAAACCACTGACAATCATTGGTACCATAACAGCACAAAATAGTACTATAAGTATTTGTTCAGCAATCTTTAATCTTTTCAGTTTAAAATATTTTTTCATGATTAATCTTCTTTAAAAGGTGTTAATTTATAACCGACATTTGTTACTGTATGCAAGTATTGTGGAGATTTAACATTAGGCTCAATCTTATTTCTAAGTCCACCAACATGAACTCTCAACATTCTAACATCTTCGTCAGAATCATATCCCCAAACTTCATCAAGCAATACTGCCAAAGTTACAGGGTTGTTGAAATGTTGCATTAAACAGTATAAAATTTCAAACTCAGTAGGAGTTAACTTAACCTTTTTATTTACGATTATAACCTCTAAGCTTTCAGGCAAAATAGTAATATCACCAGCTTGAAGAATTTCATTAGATAAAGAATTTGTATCTTCTACAACTTGATTTCTTCTCAAAAGGACTCTTATTCTCAACAAAACTTCTTGTATATCAAAAGGTTTTACAAGATAATCGTCTGCCCCACAATCAAAACCCTCTGTCTTATCTTCAATTGTACCTTTTGCAGTTAAAAGAAGTATTGGAATATTGATTTTTGCATTTCTAATATTTTTACAAACATCAAACCCATTCATTTTAGGCATCATAACGTCCAATAAAATAAGGTCGTAGGAATTATTAAGAGCTTTATTCAAGCCTTCAAGACCATCTTTTGCAGTATCTACAAAGTATCCACTTTGAGCCACGTCAAATTCTAATAATTCTCTGATTTCATCATCATCATCAACTATTAATATTTTCTTTTGTGCTTGATTCATAACTCTACCTTTTCTTTGCCATTATAATAAATATAACAACAATTAATCCTCTTGTGTCTATTTTAAAAGACTTTCAAAGAGTTTTCAAGATATTATAAATTTTTATATACAAAGAGTGCGAAGCCGTTGGCTTCGCCCTCTTTTATTAACTTAATTATTTTTTGATATTTGGTCTTCTAGTAGGTTTTTTGCCACCGTGTGGTTTTTTACTACCTTGAGGTTTTTTAGAACCAGAAATTTTTGTTTCATCTTTTTTTGTTTCAGATTTTTCTGGTTTTGGTTTTACAGGAAGTGGTTTTGGATCAGGTAAACCACGTTCTTTTCTTGCTTTATCAATTTCTTCTGGGTTTAAAACTTTTAAATCAATAGCATCTTTAGATTCTGATTCAACAGCTTTTTCTAAATCTACCATATAATCATCATATCTTGTACCCATTTTACCTGTGATGATTTGTTCTGAAATGTAATCAGCATATTTTTGAGAAGCTGATGGCATATTTGGGTATGTTGATTGCCAATATGTATTTAAGTTTTGGCTACCCCTGTTGTTATTACATTCTGCACATTCACCCATGTAGTTTTCTGTATTGTTTGGGCCACCTTGAGATTTTGGATGAATATGTTCTGTTGTCATAACTGCTGTTGCAATTAATCTTCTTGCAATACCAACTGAATCAGAAGCTTGAACTTTTTGAATAACTTTTGCTACACCATTTTCATTTAATGGTAACTCAATAGCTTCTGTTAACACTTTTTGAGATTTTTCTTGATCGTCTGCTGTTAATTTTTTAAGATTTGCCAAAAATGTTCCTCTACCAAAACCATTTCTTACATTTTTTTCAATTAATGATTTTTGGCTTTGAACGAATTTTGAAACTTTATTTTTTTCACCATATAATTCTTGAGCTTTTTTATCAACATTATTTAAAACAATTAAGTTTTCTTTATTATAAAGTTTTCTTGAATCCATATCTTTATCAGCTAAATCTGATAATTTTTGATTTGGATATTTAGTAGCTCTTTCCATAAGTTCACGAGCTACAGGTCTTTCGTTACGTCTGATTTTATGTAAGTTTTCTGCAAAAATATTTGCTAATTCTTCACCTTTTGCTTTAGAAGCTTTTGCAACAAATTCATTTTGTTCTTTTGAATTCATCATTTCTGCACCACAGCAAGCGCATGGAACGTTATCTATTTGTTTAACAACAAATTCACCCGTTGAACAAGGATAACCTTTGAATGATGGTACATTTTGCATACCAAAGAAATAATTCATGATAGCTTTTGAGCCATCGTTTGTTTGTTGTTTTGGAAATCTGTTTTCGATTGGATTTGTTACTTGTGGATTTTTTTCAACAGCTTTTTTGGGAACACTAAACGTCGCAGGAGCTGCCATTGTGATAGCATTAATTTTCATTTACCTACTCTACCCTTCTTGTAAATAATTTAATATCTTCGTATAAATTGCAGAAATTGTTTTGTGGACATATATTCTGTGGATACATATATAATGACTCTAAAATATATTTTTTGCTATAAGATTTAATAAATCTTTACAATTTATTTACAAATTCATACAAATAGATGAGTTGAGATTAGTCAACTCATCTATATTAAAATCATAATTTTATTTTTAATCTATGCTACTTTCTTTTGTGGCTCTGCTTTTGCAGGTCTTGGAGCAGGGAGAGGAACTTCCTCATGAGGTTTCTTTCTTTGTTCTCTTCTTGCCTTTTCAACATTGTCTTGTGTTGGTTGAGGAAGTGGTTCTAAACCTTTTTCTGCTCTTTTCTTATTGATTTCTTCTGGATTTAAGACTTTTAATGTAATTGCACCTTTTGTTTCTGATTCAACTGCAACCTTCAAATCTTTTGGATAATCAACAAAATGAGGACCAATTTCACCTGATACTACTTTTTCTGTTACATCATCGCAGAATTGTTGTACGTTATAAGGCATTGACGGATATCTGCTCATCCAATATGAATTCAAATCATAATTTTGTCTGTTTTCATTACATTCATTACATTCGCTCATGTAATTTTCTGTATTGTTTGGACCACCTAAAGATTTTGGATGGATATGTTCTGCTGTTTTTACAGCGTTACAATATAATGTTCTAATAAATTTTCTTGGTTGATATATTTTCTTTGTCATTTTTTGGAAATAATCATCTTCGAATGGCATATCTATTGCAACATTTAAAACTTTACCTTTTGATTTTGCATCACCCATTTCAGTAGTTAAATCATCCATTTTTTCTACAAAATCAGCTCTATTAAATTTTGGATTATTTTCTTGACCGTTTATAAGTGGTTTTTGAGATTTAACAAATTTTGAAATTTTATTATCTTCGCCATAGAGTTCTTTTGCTTTTGCATCAACATCATCTAAAACAGCTAATTGACCATTTTTCAATATACCTTCTGGATCTTTTGCCATTTCATCACACAACTCAAAAGTTGTTTTGTTAGGATATTTTGTACCTAAATCTTTCATCCCTCTAATAATTGTTTTTTCAACTGGACGATAAATATCCATCGTATCATCAATGAAGTTATTTCTTTCTTCACCCTTAATTTGAGTTAATTTTTGTGCAAACTTATCAACATTTTCATTACCTGCAAGCATTTTCTTACCACAGCATGCACAAGGAACCATAGCCATATTATGATTAAATTCCCCAGTATCACAAGGGAATCCCTTAAATGCTACATGTTGAGTACCTATAAAATAATTTTTGAGGGCTTCAGCACCTTTTTCGTTTACAATTTCCTTATTGTCAGAAATAGGTAATTGAGGCTTATTTTCAGCCTTTGCCTTGGCTTTTGTTTCTAGCTTGTCAGCTACGACATTCGCTCTAAGTTCATGAATGTTCAAAATAACACACTTTCTAAAATTACATAGTAAATTGAAATAGTATACCTACACATGTATTTAAACTCCATGACAATAAAAAAATTGCCTTAAATATTAAGAATTATGAACTAAGCAGAAAGCAGTTCTTTATCCGAAGAATTAAGACTTTCAGCCATTTTTAAATTTCGGTAATCATTTATGTCTTTTTCTTTTATAAAAGTCTGTGCCTCAAAACGAGCTAATTCAAGAGTTTTGGTATCTTTTATAATATCTGCAATTAAAAACTCTGGAAGACCACTTTGTCTTACGCCTAGAAAATCTCCAGGTCCTCTAAGCTCTAAATCTTTTTCAGAAATAACAAAGCCATTATTTGTTTCTTCCATGACATGTAATCTTTCTAAAGTTTCTGGCTGTTTAGAAGAGCTTGATAAAATACAATATGACTGCAAATCAGAACGACCTACACGACCTCTCAATTGATGAAGTTGAGATAATCCAAATCTTTCTGCATTTTCAATAACCATGACCGTTGCATTTTTAACATCAACTCCAACTTCGACAACAGTTGTTGAAACCAAAACATTATATTCCTTATTTTTAAATTTTGTCATGACTTCTTCTTTTTCATCATTTTTCAATTTACCGTGAAGAAGTCCAATTTTTAAATCAGAAAAGACTGTTTCTTGAAGTCTTTCAGCCTCTTTAGTTGCTGCTTTTGCACTTAAAGTTTCGCTTTCTTCAATCAATGGATAAACAATATACGCTTGATGACCTGCTTCAACTTCTTTTCTAATAAGTTTATAAATCTCTCTATGATTTGTCATAACAAATGTTTTAACTGGTTTTCTACCAACTGGCATTTCGTCAATTATAGTCAAATCCAAATCAAAGTAAATGCCAATGTTCTTGGAATTGGAGTTGCTGTCATAGTAAGAGTTTGAGGAGCAAAAGATTTTTTTGTCAATTTACTTCTTTGTTTAACTCCAAATCTATGTTGCTCATCAATTACAATTGCTCCAAGGTTATTAAATTCAACATTATCTTGAATAAGTGCATGTGTTCCAACAGCAATATCAATTTGTCCATTAATCAAATCTTGTTCCATTTGTGTACGCATTTTTTTCTTACTTGAGCCTAAAAATAAACCTATTCTTAAATTCATAGGAGTTAGCCATTCGACTAGGTTGTTATAATGTTGTTTTGCTAAAATTTCTGTAGGCGCCATAATTGCACCTTGATATCCATTTTCTACAGCTGATAGTAAAAAGATTGTCGCAACAACAGTTTTACCACTACCAACATCACCTTGTAAAAGTCTTTGCATTGGTTCTTCTTTTGTTAAATCATTCAAAATTTCATTTACAGCTTGTTTTTGTGCAGAAGTCAATTCAAATGGTAAACCTTTTATAAATTTCATGACCAACCCGTCATCTTTAATTTGCAATGGAACTGTTGCAAGTTCTTTTTTAACTTGTTCTCTATGTTCAAGCATTTTTAGCTGAATAATAAACAATTCTTCAAAAACAAGAGTAAATCTAGCTCTTTCAAGCATTTCCATACTACTCGGAAAATGAATTTCACAAATTGCATCCTTTTTACTTAAAAGTTTATGTTTTTGAATTAAATAATCAGGAAGAACTGTTTTTATCGTATCCTTATACAGCTCAAGACACGTATGAATAGCCTTACGCATAGTTTTAATACTAAAGTTTTCACTCAAAGCATAAATTGGAACAATTCTCCCAGCATTCAGAGAAGAATGTTCTCCATCAATTGTTTCAATCAAATTATAAGTTGGTTTATCAATAGTTAATTTTCCATCATAAGAATTAACTTTGACAACCCCAGAAACCATAATTGCACTATTTTTAGGAAATTGTGATTTAACTCGCTCAAGCAAATATCTTCCTGCCTTTGCCATAAAAAAGTTCAAAGTTATAGAACCTGTTTCGTCCTTAATTTGGACTTTGCAAATTCCAAGTCCACTTTTTGAAGTAAAAGCTTGAGTAGAATTTATATACCCAAAAATAGTAGTTGTCATACCTGCCTTTAAATGCGAAATTTTGTCTATATTTGAATAATCAATATGTTTTCTAGGAAAATAATACATCAAATCATTCGCCGTAAAAATTCCAAGTTTATTTAATTGATAAGCAGTTTTTGGACCAATCCCTTTTATATCACAAATATCAGTTACAGTAGGATCTTTTGGCAAATCTTTATCAATTTCCACAATTGGTTTTGGATTTAATTCATCTCTTATAACCTTAGCAAGTCTTTTAATAGCTCTTTTTCTTGCAATAAGAGATTCTGTAGAATAATGGTCAAAATATTCCATTAAAATCTGCCATTTTGGATTTTTAGAGTTTTTGTATTCTTCTTTCATTTTTGAGTAAATAAATTTTGAAAAAGACTGAGTTCTGCCCTGAATATTGATATAGCAGTGCTTAACTTCAACCTCTATTGCCTGTTTTATTTGCTCAAATCTATTTTCCATTTATTATTTCTCATTAACAATTGATGTTACTCTTTTATCGTTAAAATATTTTTTAGCAACTTTCATAACATCTTGTGCAGTAACAGAATTTATTAGAGTTTTGTATTCGTCTATAAATTCAAAACCTCTTGAAGATGCTTCGAAATTAGAAATTGTACCTGCCTTATCAAGGTTAGTTTCTAAACCAATATAGTAGCTGCCCATTAATTTTTCTTTTGCAGATTTTAATTCTTCTTCTGAAACAGACTCTGTTTTTAGCTTGTAAACTTCTTCAAGTAATCTTTTTTCTGAGTATTTCAATGTTTTTGGATTAGTTCCAATATAAACCATGAATTGACCTTTTAATCTTTGTGGAGCATAGCTAGAACCTATTTGATATGCTAACCCTTCTTTATCTCTAACGTTTCTGAACAAACGAGAACTCATACCACCACCAAGAATTGAATCAATCACTTGGAAAGTCGCATATTCTTTTTTATCAGTAACACCTGATGTTTGCCAACCTGTAAAATACCAGGATGTTTCTAGTTTATCAATCTTCTTTTCTTCAGTTTCTGCTTTTATAATTGGTTTGATGCTATTCGAATACTTATTAAAATCAAACTTTGAACCTTTTTTACCATTAAACATATTTGTAAAATGTCCAATAAGTTCTTTTTCGTTAACGTTACCTGTCACACCAATAACAATATTTTCAGGATAGAAAATTTTGTCATAATATTCTTGAATGTCAGAAAGTTTTATTGTAGGAACAGTTTTTTCAAGAATTTTATTAGTATTCGAATATGGTGAACCTTTAAAAATCATTGTTCTATAATTTTCTAACGCAACTTTTAGTGGAATATCACGAGATTTTTTAATATTATTCAACAAAGAAGCTTTGTCCTTATTCATTTGTTCTTCTTTAAAAGTCGCATTGTTAACAACTTCATCAAGTATTTCTAAAGCTCTATTTAATTGAGATTTTGTCGTTAAAACATTTATTACAAAATTATCACCACCAGATTTTGCAACAATGTTGATACCGTTTTCTTCCATTAATTTGCTTAAATCTTCAAATGAATATTTTTTTGTACCCTTTGTCATAAGTTGAGATGTCAAAAATCCAGTACCAGCGATTTTTTCTAAAAATTCTCCACCTTTTGCATTTATACTTATTGCAACTATTTCATTTGCATCATTTTGATTTAGTAATAATGTTGCTTTGTTTTCTAAAGTATATTTTTTTATTCCAAAAGCTTCTTTAACAAATTTTGCCTCTGTATTTTTGATAATTTTCATATCTTTGATTTCTTTTTCATATTTTTTAGGAAGCAAAATTGATGTTGCACTATGGTTTAAATATTTATTAGCAACTCTTTTAACGTCTTCTACCGTAACTTTTTTGATATTATTAACATAATTATCGTAATACTTATTTTCACCTGTAACAACAAGCGTATAACCCAATTCTGTCGCAATATCTGTTATTGATTCTCTAGCAAAATATGTATCTTTTTCGATAACACTCTTTGCAAAGGCTAAGTCCTCATCATCAATACCATATTTTTTTATTTTTTGAATTTGTTTATCAATTTCTTTTCTCAATTTATCAACATTTTCAGGTTGAAAATTGGCACTAACAATAAATATACCATCATCTTTGCTAGAAGAATTTCCACAACTGATAGTATATGCAAGCTGTTTATTTTCTTTTATATCTTGATAAAATCTTGAACTTCTGCCTTGCCCCAAAATAACAGCCAAAACATCTAAAGCATAAGTATCTTTATGTTTCATAGGAACAGTATTGTACGCAAGAGCTAAATATCCAGTCGAAATATCATCGTAATCTATTTTTTCAACATTTTTTGTTAATCTTTTTTCTTGTTTGTAATGTTTTTGTTTTGAAATTTTATTATTGTTTGAAAAAGCTTTTTCAACTTTTTTCAAAACAACATCAGGTTCTACATCCCCAACCACAAGTGTTATCATATTTTGAGGGCCATAATTTTTGTTATAAAAATCAAAAATCTCTTCCCTTGTTATATTTGCGATAACTTCTTTTTTTCCGATAACCTCTCTTTTATATGGATGTGTCTTATAAACAAGAGCTGTAAGATTTTTAGACAATTTGTTTCTAGGTGAATTCATATCCTTTGATATTTCTTCTATAACAACTTTTCTTTCTCTTGTTAACTCATCTTGAGGAATTTGAGGAGTCAAAAGCATATCAGAATGCAAATCTAGGGCAACATCAAATTTGTTAGAAGGAATAGTTATATAATAATGAGTAAAATCTTTACTTGTAGCCGCATTTGTTTCGCCACCTTGTGATTCTACAATTCTATCAAACTCACCTACTGGATATTTGCTTGAACCTTTAAAAAACAAATGTTCTAAAAAGTGCGCTACACCATTATTTTTATCAGTTTCATCTATTGAACCTGTTTTTATCCAAGTATCAATAGTTACAATTGGATTGCTCTTAACTTGTTGAATTACAACAGTTTGACCACTTTTTAATTTATAAATTTTTGCCTCATCTGCAAAAGCAATTAATGGCATAAAAAATAACACAAAAAATATAAATATTTTCTTCATAATAACCCTCAATATCTGATAAATAAATGTTATTGGTATAAACCAACTTATATTATTAATAAGTAGATTATATCATATTTTTACTTAAATAAAAAATTGGTTAAGTAGCGATATTTAAATAACAAAAAGGGCGAAGCCAAAGGCTTCGCCCTTTTAATAAATAAATTTTTAAATTAGTTTACTGGAATATCGATATCATTTGTTAAAACAACTGTTAAAACATCACCTTGATTAAATGTTACGTCAGTACCCTTTTTGAACAAATCAGCGACAGTTTCATAAAGAATATAGCCAGTACTACCAAGCACACCACCAATTGCACAAACTGGAACAGTAACAACTTTAACAATACCGTGAACATCAGCATCTGCAGCAAAATTAACAGAATTTGCTGTAATATCTACAGTAGTATCCCAATCTTTTTGAATAGCTTCACCGTAGTTAAGCGTATCATAAAGTCCACCGTCAAATGTTGTTTTCATTGTCGCATAAACAGCCATATCTAAAGGCATTTGACGACCTTTTGGTGTAACAATATGGTCAAAATCCAAATATAATACAGCACCTTTTGAAAGTCTTTTTGCAGGTTTAATATTAGAAATTGTACCTCTAATCAAAGAACCTGCAGGTAAAACAACACTTGTATTTGTTTTTTCGTCTTTCAACAAGATAGCAGAAAAATAATCCTCTACTTGATTATCTTTTGTACTAACCGGTTCTTGAAGTTGTATTTGGAATTTTGTTCCTTTTGGTATTCTTTTTGTTTCTGCTTTTGATTTATAAACATTAGCTGCATTAACAGATGTTGCTAAAACTATAAGTGCAGTTAAAAGAGTTAATATCTTTGTTTTCATTACGTTTCCTCCGTATTTAATTCTAAAGCGAAAACGCTAAAAATCAAAATTGTAAACAAATGTTAAGTTACATGCAACAAAAAAGGCAATTTCTTAAAAGAAATTAACTTTATATAAGAGTAAGAGATAAGAGAGGATTTCAGAATGAAAGAACAAGAATTAAACACAATTATGGCAGTAGTTACAGACCCAATTAAAAATGTTTACAGAGTTGATTCTTTCGCTAGACAAGAAGAAATCCGTAGAATGTGCAGAATTTTCGAAATCTCTAATTCTCAACAAAACAAACACAAAATGTTAGCTATCAAAAACATGGCAACTTTAAAATTAGTTTTAAGCAACAACTAATCTTAAAATTAATTTAAACAAGATTTAAATTTATACTCTCTCTCTCTATTTTAAAATTTTTGGTCAAACTTCTCAGTTTGACCCTTTTTTTGACAAAGCGAACAGTTGAGCTAAAGCGAAACTTGTGAGCCTGTCTCCG
>SAMEA104315428__coassemble_1127_pt1 | contig 18029 bp, 13 predicted proteins | sample SAMEA104315428__metabat2_high_PE_004 | metagenome-assembled genome bin SAMEA104315428 (sample SAMEA104315428) | gut metagenome | biome: Monkey gut; feature: monkey-associated habitat; material: faeces | place: China | collected 2013 | reverse complement strand
ACAAAAATGATAGAGTTGAAACACTCATTTATCGTATTATAAAAGGCACAGGTGTAAAAGGTTTAGTCTCAATTAAAGAAAAAAGAGATTATATTTTAAGACCGTTAATCAATATTTCAAGAGCTGAAATTGAAAAATATTGTCAATCAAACAACCTGAATTTCGTTACTGATAGCACAAATTTTGAAAACGATTACAATAGAAACTACATCAGAAATGAAATTTTACCAAAATTTGAAAAAATTAACCCAAAATACATTGACGCTATTAATAATTTATCAATTCTTGCAGAAGAAAATGAAACTCTTATTAACGAGATTTTAGAAAAAACATACTCAAATATATTAAAAGATAATAAAATATCAACAGCAGACTTCTTAACAAGCTCTGATGAAACAAAAAAAAGAATTATTTTAGATATATTTACAAAAAATAATTTAGATTATGATTCTAAAAAAATAAATGAAGTTTTAGACTTTATAAAAAAGAATTCTAATATAGATTGTGGAGTAAAATACTCATTAACAACTGATTTATGGCTATTTGTTTCGACAGAAGAAATTGAAGTCATTTCAAAAGTTGAACCTACAAATGAAGTTATACAAATCAATAAAGAAGGTGAATATAAAATTGATGATTATATTTTTAAGATAAAAAAATATAATCGTAATGCATTCAACAAGTATCCAGATGACGAGGAATTGTGTGCATTCGTGGAATTGCAAGAGCCCTTCAATTTTACCTTAAGAGAAAGACAAGAAGGTGATTTTATTCAGCCACTTGGAATGAAAGGTACTCAGAAATTAAAAAAATATTTAAACTCAAAAAAAATTAAAGCTCATGAAAGAAGTACCTTATTATTTTTATGTCAAAACTCTGAAGTTTTATGGGCTATAGGTTACGGTATAAGTGAAAAAATTAAAGTTATGACAAAACCAAATTATGTGCTATCATTAGAAAAAAGTGAGGCATAAAATGTTAGAGTTACAAGTTAGTGATTTAAAAACTTTATATACAGAAGAACAACTTCAAACAAGAATAAAAGAATTGGCAGACGAATTGAACGCTTTTTACAAAGGCGATGAAGTATACTTAATCGCAGTGTTAAAAGGCTCCGTATATTTTGCAATTGATTTATCAAAAAGATTAACAATGCCAATATGTATGGAATTTATTAGATTATCAAGCTATGGTCACGGTTTTAAATCATCAGGAAAAGTTAACGCAGTAGATATTTCACTTCCAGATTTGAATGGTAAAAACGTGTTAATTGTTGAAGACATTATTGATACAGGCTTAACAGCCAAGTTCTTGCTTGACTTTATCGACCTTAACTTTAAGACAAAATCAACAAAATTCTGTTCTCTTCTTGATAAAAAAGTTTCAAGACAAACAGATGTAGATGCTGATTATCACGGATTTATTATTGATAACAAATTCGTCGTTGGCTATGGATTAGATTATATGGGATTTTATAGAAATTTACCATATATCGGATACGTAGAAAATGCAGACAAATAAAAACTCTCTTTTAGAAATAATTCCAAAGCTTTTCGAAGAAAATGAAATTTTATCAGAAGAAACTTTTGATAAGATTAAAAGTGTTGTAAAATTTGATAACGCTAATATTTATATGCTTTCCCCAGAAGTTTTGGAAAAAATTTACCCAAAAGAAGAAGAGCTAAAAATTTCAAATATCCTGACAAAAAAATTATTTAAAGAAGAGATTGAGCAATCGAAAGAAAACCATTTTATTACTTATTTAAAGGTAAAAAATATTGTATATGGTCTTGTTGTTTTTGAAGGCAAAAATTTTTCTAAAGAAGAGAAAGCTATTTTAAAAGCCATAACAAGCATTTTGAGCTACAAAATCAAAGACAAAGAATTATCAGAAGTTTTTAAAAGCCAAGTAAAACTTTTATCAAAAGCTGTAAATGAAACAAAAAATGCAGAACAGATAAAAACAGAATTTATAGCAAATGTTTCACACGAACTAAGAACACCATTAAACGCTATAATTGGATATGCTGATTTACTTCAAAATAAAAAACTTGGAAAACTAAATAATAAACAACTAGAATTTATCAATAATATTCAAACCTCATCACTGCATCTTTTGGAAATGATTAACGAAATCCTTGATATTTCAAAAATCGAAGCAAATTCAACACATTTAATCAAACAAAGCTTCAATATTTCTATGGCAATAGATGAAGTATTAAACACATTGTATCCCCTATTCAAGCAAAAAAATATTAAACTAGAAAAAAATGTTATAGATTTTGAAATATGCGCAGATTATCTAAAAATCAAACAAATTTTATTTAATTTAATAAGTAATGCTATAAAATTTACGAAAGATGAAATCTTTATCACAATCCAAAAAGATGACGTAAACGCACAAATTTCTATAAAAGATAACGGCGTTGGAATAGAAAAGAAAAATCAGAAAAAGATTTTCAAAAAATTTACCCAAATCAAAGACTACAGCATCAAAAAAGAAAGTTCAACAGGTCTTGGTTTGACAATCACAAATGAGTTTGTAAAAATGCATAACGGAAAAATCACACTTGAAAGTGAATTAAACAAAGGCGCAAACTTTACTGTAAAAATTCCTTTAAATTAAAGATCTATACCACGTTTTTGGCAATCACGGCGAAGTTCTGCATTAGCCTTTATAACAGTATTTGCAATAACCACATTGTTAATCTTGTGTGCTAAATTATAAGCTTTATCATACATTCTAAATGAACTTACAGCGTAATCTCTTGCAGTTTTTTCATTAGTTCCCACCATTTCGTGTAAATATCTACCGTAAAGCATATATAACTCACAAAGCATATCTAACATATCAAATTGACGAGCGATACCAATTGCACTTTCGATACAAATTCTAGCACTATCCAAATCGCCTAAAACAAGATAAGTTCTTGCAATAACTTTGTTTAATGCAATTATAAAATAGAAGTTTTGAATTTTTGGACTTTGCGCAATATCAAGAGCTTTTAACGCAAATTCTAAAGATTTTTTAGGACCTTCTGTAATCAAGGTTACTTCTGAAATCAAATACCAGCATAGAAGAACACCTAAAGCATTCTTTTCATTTGCAAAATATGAAATTTCTTCTGAATAAATTGCTAAAGCTTTTTTGTATTTTTTATTTTCTTTTAGAACTTTACCTAAAAGAGCTTTCAAAATATTCTTAGTAATCTTGTCATCGACATTATTAACAAAAGCTACAAGATTAAATAAATCTTCCTGTAAGCCTTCGAATTTTCCACTAAATATCATATTTAGAATATGAATTAAATTCATTCTAATAATAGAAGCGTCATCTAAAACTTCATCAGGATTTGTTTCAGAAACCTCTGTAATAACTTTTTCAGATTCCTCTGTATTACCTCTTAACGTATAACCCAAAGCAAGGATAAGTTTTAATTTTGCGATATACAATTTATCTGAAACTTTATTTTTTAGAAGAATTTCAAAAATTGTTTCGATAATACTAAATGTACGATTATCACCTTGTAAGCATAAAGCTTCAGTTAAAATTAAATATGTTTTTAACCAAGTTGAGAATAAATCTTTTATAGAAATAACGTCATGTGGTTTTGTTGTATCAAGATATTTTTCCAATATTGGCATAACTTCTATATCAATAGTTTCAATAACTTCGCCATAATTACCAATTCTCAATAATGGATAAAGTTTTCTTGATTTCAACATTGCGATTTCTAGTTCATGCGAATCATCAACATTATCCACGGCAAAATTAACGCAACTAACAATACCGTGATAATTATGTATTTTTGTATAACAATCAATCAAATATGCATTCAATTCAAACATTTTTAATGGATCATCAAGTTTTACAACTGTTTTTATAGCTTTATTCAAATAATCAGCTGCGACTTTTGGTTTTGAATATGAAAGGATTTTACCCAATCTTTCATGAATATTATTAATAATAAGAGAACTATTAGCACCTTGAATATTTTTTACTAAAACCAAAGACATTTGTTGAGCTTTAACATACATATTCACGTCGCCTAAATATGCAGACAATTTAACAACATCTGACCAAATATTCAAAGCTGGAAGTTTTTGGTGAATATTCAATGCTAATTGCGCTAACAAGGTGTGTGATGATAAAGTAAATTCTGATAAAATTGCGAATAATTTCTTGTTTAGATTTAAGAAAGCTCGTTCATTTTTAGTAATATTTAGAATAGCTTTCCATAAACCTACATTCTTAAATTCATAAGCTAACTCATTTACTGGTGTAATATAGTTTAATCTAATTAAGCTACCAAACAAATCCACAAATGTTCTATCATCAACCTTAAATAGCTGATTTAATAGAACAGGATAGAATTTTAACCCTAACGTTGCACAAGCAACAAGGATTTCATAACACATAATATTTTCTTTTTTAAGAATATTTAAACGTGTTCTAACGACATCCTCAAATGATTCAGGCAAAGTAAAATTAATATAATTTCTGCTTGTATCAAGCATTAAATTAAGAATTTGCTCAATATGTGCAGGATTGCCACCCGAAACATTTTGAATATTTTCACGCATAGATTGGGTTGTTGTTGCAAACAAAGGATTGTAACTATCTATAAATGTATCTGTTTGGCTATCATTAAACGGAACTAATGATATGTCTGTATAATCAGAATCTTTTAAATCTTCTGCATATAAATAATTTTTAACAGACTTATCATCACTGAATAATACCAAAAATTTTGCACTATTTACGTTAAATTCAGAAGAAATTAATAATTTCAAAAATTCATAAGAAGTAGCATCAACATATTCTAAATTATCAATAACAAAAATAGTCTTAACTCTTGATGAAATAACTTCAAAGACTTTCTTTAACAAATTGAAAGTTCTAACTTTATTTTTGAAAATATTTTCATAATAATCAACATTTTGAGGATACAAGAAATTCATCAAGTCAGAAATTTCTGAAACAGAAAGTGAAGAAAATTCTTGTTTAAAGAATGAGAAGGAATCCTTTTTCAACTGCTCAATATCAACGCAGAAATTTGGCAAATTAAAGAAGCTCAAAAGCATATCTTGGAATAAACCAAAAGGAGTGTTTTGAGTTGTAGGACCACCCTTACCAATTAACCAAACTAATTGATTGTCTTTTAGCTCGTTCATAGTCGCTTTTAAGACAATATTTTTACCCAAGCCACGTTTACCATTCAATCCTATAATTTTTACATCTGTATTTAAAATTAAATTAATCAGAACGCTCTTTGCACTTTGTTGAGTAAACAAACTTGGCGCATACTTAACATTGATTTCAGATTTTTTAACTTCTTCTTTTGGAGTTTCTTTTTTTCTTTTAATTTTTATTTCAGGCAAACTTTTAAACGGTATTGTTGTAGCATTATGTCTGTTTGGAAGTTGATTTTGCTTTAACGGTAAAATACCTTTAATTTTTTGTTTTGCTTTTTGTTGAGAGTGTTTTTTCTTTTCAATAATCTTTTGTTCAAGCTTATCTTTTAAAGAAATTTGTTGTTTTGGTTTAACAACTTTCGGCTTGTTTTTCTTTTCCTCTTCTTGTTGAAGATTTTCATCATTTTTAACTTTCAATTCAGCTTCTTCAAGAGGTTCAACGCCAATTTGACCAAGTTGATATGGCAACATATCTAACTGATCACGCAGACCAGATAATTGATTTTGAAGCATTGAAATTTGCTGTTGTAATTCATTACTTACAGAATTTTTATTTGTTGAGAGTTTTAAATTATTCTTGCTTTCAAGCGTTCTTCTAGTATTTGCGATAGGCTTACGAGAATCATCAATAAACTTTTTAACAGGTGATAATAAATCATCATTAGATTTTGCAACATCAGGTAACTCAAACCCTTTTTTCTTATTCAAATTTAGAGTTTTTGGCAACTCATGTTTTGGAGCTTTTTGTTCTAAGTGTGGCACTACAAATTGCTTTGGAGGAATAAGCGTTGAAGAGTCTTGATTGTTTAAAACCTTTTTTGACGGCTTGATATTTTTTGTATTATTTTGAGTAAAATCATATCCACATTTTCTACATTGCTTAGCTGTAGGGAAGTTTGCAGACTTACATTCAGGACAGAACTTTAATAGCTCCGTACCACATTCAATACAAGCCTTGTTATAAATAAAGTTATAAGTATTGCACTTTTTACAAATAGTCCCGATTTTTGCGTTGCAGTGAGGACAGTTAATTGAATTAGGTGGTATTTCTTTTTTACATTTCGGACAAATCATATTCTAAACCTCACCTATACACCTAATGCTATTTTAACTTGTTCCATCAATTCAAACAATCGCTTAGATACTTCTGATTGGGATAGGTTTAAAATTTTTGCAATTTCGGCTTGTTTTTTACCTTGAACATATCTTAAATCATATAAATCTAAAAATTGTTTAGCTATGTTTGTACTATGAGCAAACATAACAGCATCATAAACTCTTTGTAAAATATCTTTTTGAACAGCTATTTCTTCTGGATTGGGAGAAACATCTATAAAATCATAAGTTACAGGAGTTGATTGGAAATTTTTAGCCTGTTGAGGATAATTATCATCTAAAGAAATTTCGTTTGTTGGAACAAAATTATCGTGAGTTCTTCTAACTCTACCTTGATTTTTAAGAACAGTTATTATTGAAGTAGAAACGACTTTTTTAAGATATGGAGCAATTGCAGACATATCTGTAATTGAATCCAACAACGATACAGCACGATTTGAAGCCTCTGCAAAAAAATCTTCATACAAGTCTTCATTGCCGACAAATTTTCTGTCGGATTTAATATATTTCTCTAGTAATTCAATATGTTCTTGTGATAATTCCAACTTAAAACTCTCAACTAAGCAAAATACTCACAAGAATATAATAACACAAACCTAGAAATTAATAATTAAAGTAAAGTTAGAATTTGGAGATTGAATTTCGCCCATTGGTGGTCTGACGTATTTTAAAGTATCTTTAACACTTTGTAACACAATATTATCAATTTGTTTAGAACCACTAGAAATTACAAAATCTGTTGAAATTAAATTACCAGAAGGTGCAATTCTTAAATCAATCATAACTCTATTTGAAAATGGCAATTCTGTTGCAACTAATAAATCATTTTGTAAAGATAATTTTAGAGTTCTACCTGCAATTTGAAGGTATTTTCTAATTTTTTGATTATTTGCCATACTTTCAGAAACTTCCCAAGAAAGTTTAGTAATTTTATTTGAAGAATTTTGAGGAACGGCACCAGGTTGAGGAGCAGATGGAGTTTGTGCAACAGGTGCTGATTCAGCAGGAGTTGCAGGAGGAGCATCTGGCATATCAGTTGGTTGAGGAATGCTCGGAATTGGACTTTCTGGAGTTGCTTCAGCTGGTGTTGGTTCTTTTAAACTATTTATATCAAACTCGGGAGCTGCAGGCTCTTCAGGTTTTGATGGGAATTGAATGTTTAAATTATCCATAATAATATCTTTATTTACATAAAGACAAGCACACATCATAATCACCAAAACAACCATTAACTGAGGAGCTTTTGATTTTGGTTTTTCTTTCACCTCGTTATTCAATGCATCTGTTTCATCATTATATAAATTTGCTGAATTATCTACCATTGTTGCCTCATTTGTAAGTAATGTTTCAGGACTTTCCTCACCTAAAGGTTTATTAATATCCCTATTTTCTGCTTGATAAATCGAATCAAGGCTTTGATTAGTATCCATATTAACATTATTTTCTGGGTTTGTACTCATATCATTGAAGGATGAATTTAGAAAATCATCTAAGCTCATGCTCTCATTTTGTTCAACATTTTCTCCGTCAGAATTTTGTTCTTGGTTTAAAGATGGAGAATTTTCAGAAATTTCCATTTCTTGATAGTTTTCTTGATAAGGAGTTGTATTTTCTTCATACGATTCATTTACAACACCCAATTCTTCCATTGCTTGTTTCTTTGCTTCAGCTTCTTGTTCTGCTTCTATTTGTTTTAAACTTTCTGTTAATTCTTCATCCGTAAGAATATCATCCACGCCATCTAAAGATATGTTTTCACTATTTAAAATACTATCTAAATCAGACATCATCTCGTCAAGTTCTTTTGATTTGCGGGCTTCCTCTTCTTTGTCTTCATTTTCGTAATCGTCAAAATCATCCAAATTAACATTTTTCATGTCAATATCATCTATAGCAGGAGCTTTGTACATTTTCTTTTTAAATGTTTCTGGATTTTCTTCAAAGATTTTTAAAGCAGGTAAATCAGCAATATCAGTATCGTCATCAAGAAGTTTTATTTCTTCTTCTGAATGAGATTGAGAAGGAGTTTCAGAAACTTCTGCAAATGGTAAATCCTCTTCGTTATCTTCAACTTCTTCTTCTTTTAAACTTTCTTCAATTTCAGAAGTTTCTTCTTCATCAACAGAATCATCTAATGAAAAACCTTCTAAATCAGGTAATCCATCCATATCTAAATCAATATCATCTCCGTCATCAAAATTGATAGGAGCATTTTCATCGACAGAAGAAAAGTCTAAATCATCATCGTCCATTTCATCTTCGTCTAACTCTGGTAATGACTCAATGATACCTTGTTCTTGTTGGTTATTTGAAAATTCATCCTCATCTTCGTCAGCATCTTCATCCTCAAAACTCATAACATTTTCTTGATAAGAATTAGAATTATCTTCGGACAACATTGGCAATTCGTCATCTTCATCGTCTTCTTCTAAAATTTCTAAAGGTTGAACATTATCATTTGAAGACATTTCCATTAAAGGCTCATCTACATCGTCGTCCTCGGTGTTATCAAAAGACATTAACTGTTCATCCAAAGATGAATCATCAAGCATTTTTAACGGTTCTTCTGTATCTACTATCGGTTCTGTTTCCGAATAATCAGTAATTTCAGAAACATCATTAATTAAGTTATCTAAATTTTCTGATGCTTCTTCATCAAGACCTTTTTCTTGAAAATGTTCATCATCAGAAGATTCCATTTCGATAATCTCAGGAGATTGTTCATCTTGATTTAATCCAAAATTGTCATCCATTTGACTCAATGCATCATCTAATGAAACTTCTCCAGTAAACTCGTTCATTTCAGGAATTTGGGCAGACGATTCATCAAAATTTTCTACAAAATCATCTACAGTAGAATCAGACAAATCTTCTAAATCAATGTCAGTTGAAAATTCATTTCTATCATACAATTTTTCACTACCAACAAGTCCTAAAACAGAATCGCCATAAACAGTTTCTTCTGTTACAACTTTTTGAGAAACAAATTCAACAGTTTTCTTTCTAAGCTCAGGATTAAATGCCAATTGCTTCATTAAAAATTCATAATCAGCATTATAAATATCACCATCTTCAAGAGGCACGATAAGATTTTCAGCTCTTTCTATATCTTCTTGAGTAGGAACATAATCCAATTTACCTTGGTTATTTTTTACTAAATTCTTGAATATTTTTAAGTTATAAAGTAAATCTTCATCAACAAAATAGTAATCTTTATTTTCTCTTGATTTATCCATTTCATCAGGGTTTATACAACCTAAAAATTCAACACCCTGCATACCTTTTTCAAGCTTTAAAATAAGGTATAAATCAGGAGTGATACCTAATTCAAAATGAGATTTAGGAATAAAAATATTATTAGCATCATCAACTAATCTAGCATCTATTCTAATTGAACCTGCATATACATCAGCAATATCCAATCTTTCAAGAACCTTATTGATTGAATACATGCTATATAGATTAGTGGCTTCAATATTTAATGAGAATAAAAGCTTTAAAGCACAACGAGCAGCAATAACATTTGCAAATGCCCTACGTTTAACAAATTCATCCTTGAATAAACCTGCCGTTGTTTTTGCATCCTGCAAATCTTCTTGAGTAAGCTCTATTAAATTAGCTTTGTCAAAAATTCCCATACGTCCCTTTCTGTATAACATGATTACACGAGATACGGAAATATTCCATATTTGAGCCAAAATGTAAAGTTATATTAAGCAAAATTTAAAAGAAAAAGCAATTTTTAAAAAGAAAAATACTTTATAAGGATGTAGGTAGTTAAAAGTTAGTTTATAGGAGTTTAGGTTATGGTTAATTCAATCGGTTATTCAAATGTTTCATTCGGCGCTCGTCCACAAGCAACAGAAAATGCAAGACAATATATGCAAACACCATCTAATTTCACTGGTGCTCAAGCAGATTCAGTAGAAATTGCAGGTAAGAAAAAAGGTAGCGTAGCTAAAAAAGGTATCATCGGTACTATCGCAGGTTTAGCTGTTGCAGCAGCAGCTCTTTATGCAGGTGTTAAAACTGGTAAATTAACTAAAGTTGAAAACGCTTCTAAATGGACAGAAAAACTTCAAAACTTAGCATTTGAAGGTGGTTCATACGTTAAAAAAGGTGTTGATTGGGTAATCGGCAAAGGCAAAAATCTTTTATCAAAAACTAACAAAGGTGAAATGAAGCCATTCCCTGAAAAAGATGCTACAGGTCAATTGTACTTCCAATTTGCTCCAAATGAAGCTCCAAAAGCTTAATTATGAAATTCAGCCAATAACTAAATAATTAACACTCAGAAGAATGTGATTTCGGTTACATTCTTCTTTGTTTTGTAACAAATTTGTAATAAAAGCTCAAACATGCCAATAAAAAAGGCAATTATTTAAGAATCATGAACTTTATATATATGTAGGTAATGGTTTAAGTTTTTAAAGTGGTTTTTATGGTAGTAGGTTTAAACAGTTCAATTGGTCAATACAATGGTATTTTAAATAATGGAGTTCAATATCCAGCAATTCAAGGTTATACATATCAACCTCAAAGAGTAAATTTTCAAGGAACTCCTCAACAAGCAGAAGAAACTTCTAAGAAAAAATCTAGTGCTGTAAAAAAAGGTATTATTGCAGGATTAGTTACAGCTGCAGCTACTGCAATCGCACTATATGCAGGAGTAAAAACTGGTGTTTTAAAAGAAGTTAAAGACCCAAAAACATTTACAGACAAACTTAAAAACTTAGCATTTAAAGGTGGCGACACAATTGATAAAGGGGTTACAAGTTTAACAACTTGGGCAAAAGCTAAATTAGGAAAAACTAATAATGGCGAAATGAAACCTTTACCTGAAAAAGATGCTAATGGTCAATTGTACTTCCAATTTGCTCCAAATGAAGCTCCTAAAACAGAAGCAAAAGTTCCTAACATCAAAGTAAACTTTACAGAAGGTGAAGTTGGAGAAGAAGAAATTAGAGAATTAATGCAAGGCATGAATAATGGTGCAAAATCTGGCACTTGTAAAAGTGGTGCTAAATGGGAAATCATTGGCTAATAAGAATTTTTAAATATTCAAAAATGACCAACTATAGTTGGTCATTTTTGTTTGTAAAAATTATTACAAAAATCAACAAAAATCATAATAAAAAAGCAATTTTTTGAAAGAAAAATACTTTATATAAATGTAGTGGTTTTATGGTTATATTCTATTGGAGGTTTAGGTTATGGTATCAGGTATTTCAAACATTAGTTTTCAAGCTCAAATTGCTGAAAAAAATGGTAATCACACAGCGCCAATTAATTATTTCAGACAAGCTCAACTTAGAGAATTAGAAGCTGATAAATTTGAATTATCAACAAAGAAAAAAGAAGAACCAAAAGAAAGTGCTTGGGCAAAAATTGGTAAAGCAATCGGAGAAGGTGCAAAATCAATTGCAACACAAACTGCCGAATCTTTTGCAAAATCAGCAGCAGAAGAATTGATTAGAAAAGCTGCTAAATAGATTTTAACGTTTTTAATAGTGGCGAGCCGTTGGCTCGCCACTATTTTTTTAATCAAAGTATTAAATCACTAATCAAAAAGCCTTTTGTATCAAAGGCATAACCTCTTTCAGTTTTTATAAAATATTCTTTATATTTTTCTAAAATATTTTTAAATTCCTTTTCAAAATTAAAATCATAAACCTGTTTTATTCTTTCAACATTAATACCGGAAGCTTTTCTAAAACCTAAAAATATTTCTTCTTCTAACTTTTCTTGTTTTGAAAGGACAACAGCACTTTCATGTTCTATAGAAGTTTTTAAATATTCTTTCAAGTTGCATTTGTTAGAATATCGTTTTTCCCCATCAAAACCGTGAGCTGAAACACCAAAACCGTAGTAAGTGTTATTATCCCAGTAATTCAAATTATGTCGTGAATTAAAACCTTTTTTAGAAAAATTACTTATCTCATAATGCTCAAAATCATTTTTAGGTAAAAATTCACATAAAAATTCATACATATCAGCTTGCATATCAGAATCAGGAAGATTTTTAGGCATATTCAATGCAAATTTACATCCTTCATCTATTTTTAATCCATAAAAAGAAATATGTTTTATAGGGAGAGTAACAGCTTTTCCAATATCAGATTTAAACTTATCCATAGTCTGACTAGGTAAACCGTAGATAAAATCTATAGAAACATTTTTAAAACCAACGTTCTTTGCAATATCAAGAGCATTCAAAGCTTCCCTTGAAGTATGACGTCGTCCAATGATTTTTAATATATCATCATCAAAAGTCTGAACCCCCATGCTCAAACGGTTTACGCCAGCAGAGAAAATTCTTTTTAAAAAATTTTCAGTTACATCGTTAGGGTTTGTCTCAATCGTAATTTCTGCATCATCTTCAAAATCAAACATATCAACAATTGATTTAACTTGTTCTGCATTCATCAAAGATGGCGTACCACCACCAATATAAAGAGTATTAAGCTTTTCACCGTTATAATAATGCCGAATTTCTTTTGTTAGAGCAAGCAAATAATCCTTTATCAAATCAGTCGTTTCAAAGGATGTAAACGAACAATAATTGCATTTTGATTTACAAAAAGGAATGTGAATATAAGCGTTTTTAGGCATTTTCTGATAATTCTTTATTTAATTCACTTGCAACTTCATAAGCAGAGCACTTATCCGTTAAGCATTCTCTAACTTCACCTAATGCTTCAATTGTTTCTTTTCTATGTTCTGAATCATATAAATATTTTTCAATTTGATAGCCCATTTTCTGAGGTTTAACACCTATCTGCAAGAATTCTGGAACAATATCTTTTCCTGTAATAATATTTGGCAAAGATGCCCTATCTATACATCTTACTAAAAGATATACCAAATAGAAGAACCAAGGACCTTTATACGCAATAATCATTGGAGTTTGGTATAATGCTGCTTCAAGAGCAACTGTACCTGATGCTAAAATTAATGCATCTGAAACACTTAACAAAGCTTGGTTTTCACCTTTGATAACTTTAAAGTCAGTACCTTTTAAATATTTATCAAAAACATCATCTTTTAAATTAGGTGCATGCGAAATACAGAATTGCAATTCAGGATGCTTGTTTTTAAGATATTTTGCAGTTTTGATAAAAATATTTGCTAAAAATTTTAGTTCAAAAACTCTTGACCCTGGAAAAACTGACACGAGTTTTTTGTTAACATCCAAACCGTGTTTTGCAAAAAATTCTTCTCTATTTGCTTTTTCAGGAAGTTGTTTTATAAGTGGATGTCCAACATAGGTGTTATCTATAGAATAAGAATCGTACATGTGTTTTTCAAATGGAAAAATACAAAATACTTTATCTACGTATTTTTTAATTTTGTTGATACGATATTTTCTACTTGCCCAAACTTGTGGAGGAATGTAATAAAACACTTTAATTCCTTTACCACGAATATGTTTAGCAATTTTTAGATTAAACACACCATAATCAATCAACAAAACTGCATCAGGCTTATAATCATTTAACAAATAATCTACAAGATTTTTACCTAATTTTAAATGATTGATAACGATTTGAGGAGTTAGTCCCATTGCAGACATTTTTGAATGATTAGCAAAAAGTTTAACACCTTCAGCTTCTAATTCTTCGCCACCAATACCTTCAATCTGAATATTCGGATTCATCTTTTTTAATTCACGAACAACTCTTGTTGCGTGCATTTGACCAGAATATTCACCTGTAATTATAAATAGTTTTTTCATAATTAAACTGCCATAATAACGATATTGTTTTTATCTGCAAAATCTACAACTTCTTTTTGATTAACGATAATTGTTTTATTAGCTTCAAGAGCAATTAAAGAAGCCTTGTATTTTTTCATAACTTTCAAAGTGTTAAGACCGATTGCAGGAATATCAAATCTATTATCTTGAGAAGGTTTTGCGACTTTAATAATAGACGCACCATTTTTAGCAATCTTTGCACCACGTTCGATACATCTATCAGTACCTTCAATAGCTTCAACAGCCATAACCATTTTATCTTTAATAACAACAGATTGACCTACATCAAGTCTACCCATTTCTTTTGCCATATAAAAACCATAATCAACATCTTCTTTTTGAGCTTCAGTTGGTTGAACTTTACCCAACACACCTGATGGAATCATACAATTTTTGATAAAAATAGTTTGATCTAAGATAGTAATACCAAGCTTTTCCATTTCTTCAATGATTAATAACATAACTTGGTCATCATTTAATCTTTTGACTTTGCCCATTAATTCAATAACTCTTGAATCAATCATTGCAGGTCTTTTTAGTAATAAACCTTTATGAACTTTACCCAAGAATGTAAGTTGTTTAATTTGTTCCTCTTTTAAAGTTTTTTCAATTTTTGAAACTTGCAAAGGTGAGTATGAATAAACCTTTGAGCAATATTTTTTCAATTCTTTGTAATTATCGCTTGATAATGAAATACAAACGACTTCAAAACCGTTTTCTTTCGCATATTTTGCCATTTGAACAGGTAATGAACCGTCACCTGCAACTAAAGCTTGTTTATTTTCTAATTCAATAGTCATACTTTTTCCTCATACTTCTTTTGTTGAGATTATAACACAAGTATATAATTTGTTAAATTGAATAAATAAGTTTTGCTAAATTTTGTGTAGATTACATGTTTAAAACCAACTATTTCAGCTTGAAGTGGTAAAATAATCATATAAAAGAAAGTAACGAAAAAGAGGTAATAAAATAATGGAAAGACAAAGACCAGAAGAAGTTGCAAGCAATATTCGTAACAAGAATTTTGAAGAAGTGCAACACAACTTTACAGCAGAACAAGTAAGAAACGAAGCATCAAGATGTTTAAACTGTAAAAATCCAAGATGTGTACAAGGTTGCCCTGTAAATATTAATATTCCTGCATTCATTCACGAATTGAAAGAAAACAATTTAGAAGGCGCAGGCGAAGTTATCAGACAATCAAGCATGCTACCATCAGTATGTGGTAGAGTTTGCCCACAAGAAAAACAATGCGAAGGCAATTGTGTACTTGGTATTAAAGGCGAACCAGTTGCTATCGGCGCTTTAGAAAGATATGTTGGTGACAACACAAAAGCTAAAGATGTTGAAATCAAAGAATCAGGTAAAAAAGTTGCAATCGTTGGTTCAGGTTGTGCTGGTATTACAGCAGCTGCTGACCTTAGAAAAGCTGGACATAAAGTTGTAGTATTTGAAGCACTTCACAAACTTGGTGGTGTTTTAAGATACGGTATTCCACCTTTCAGACTACCAAGAACTGTTTTAGATAGAGAAATCGAATCTTTGAAAAAAATGAATGTTGAATTCAAGAAAAACGTTATCGTTGGTAAATCAATTACTATCAAACAACTTAAAGAAGACGGATTTGACGCAATCTTCATTTGCTCAGGTGCAGGTCTTCCAAAAATGTTAAATATTAAAGGTGAAAACCTAAACGGTGTATATTCAGCAAACGAATTCTTAACTCGTGTAAACTTAATGCACGCAAATGACGAAAACACACCTACACCATTAAGAGTTGGCAAAAAAGTTGCTATCATCGGTGGTGGTAACGTTGCAATGGACGCTGCAAGAACAGCAAAAAGAGTTGGTTTTGACGAAGTAACTATCGTTTACAGAAGAACAGAAGCTGAACTTCCTGCAAGACTTGAAGAAATCAGACACGCAAAAGAAGAAGGTATCGTGTTTAACTTACTTCGTTCACCAGATGAAATCATTGGCGAAGAAGGTTACGTAAAAGGTTTAGACCTTGAAATCATGGAACTTGGAGAACCTGATGAATCAGGTAGAAGAAAACCTGTTCCAACTGGCAAACACGAAATTATGGATGTTGATACAGTAATTGTAGCTTTAGGTACAGGTCCAAACCCAATCATTCAACGTTCAGCTGTACAAGATGCTTTATCACTAGATTGCGATAAAAAAGGTTATATCATCATCAACGCAGAAACTGGTGAAACAAGCATTAATAACATCTACGCAGGTGGTGACGTTGCACCAACTGGTCCATCTACAGCTATCAACGCTATGGGTGCAGGTAAAAGAGCAGCAAAAGCTATCAACGAAATGTTGAAATAATTATTATTTTAAACATACAAAAAAAAGAGTAGTTTTTTAACTACTCTTTTTTTTGACTATTTTATACCTAAAGATTTGTCTAATTTCTTAGCATTTTCTAAGCTTATATCATTTAATACTGTTGCACCGTTAAAATCAATATTTGCAAATTGAGCAGTTTCTCTTAAATCATCAGCTCTCAAACCAGAATTTGTATTTAAGACACTGCCGTTGACTATAAGAATATGTCCTTCATCATTGCTAGATTTAGAATTAGTTTTACCTATACTTATCATATTATCACCTGATTTTTTAGCATCTGAGATATCATACGCAAAATCAGTGAATTTTTTCGATAATTCTTCTTTTTTGGACTCATCAGATTTAATTTCAGTCATTAAACTGCCAACTTTGCCTTCTACAATATTTAATTTAGCCTTGTTATTTGAAAGATTAGATTTCAAAAACTTTTCTTCACCAATTAAGCTGTTAAGCTCAGCCTGTTCAGAGCTTGATAATTCTTTTCCATTATCTTGTTTATTAGAAAGCTCAATTTTTCTTTTTTGAACTTCTTCTAATCTGGATTTATCTTTTTCTATATCGGCTTTAATGGCATCTATATCCTCATTTGCAGTTTCAGACTTAAATTGAATATTAAAAGCATTATTTTTTTGCATACCAAGTTTTTGCTGAATACCTTCTAATTCATCTCGAATTTCAGCCAAAGTTTCTTTTTGTTTTTCATATTCAGTATTTAATTTATCAAAATCATACTTTCCATTTTTACCATTTGTATCATCGGTCTTATCAAATTTTACATCACCATTTTTTAAATCGTTCAAATAATTTTCTTCATCATTTGATTTTTTAATATCTTGACCATCTGTTAAAGAATTTCTATTATCTTTAACATTATCAATTGCATCATTTAATATTTTATCTGCATTATCTGGGTTTTCAACAAGAGTCTCTAAAAGATGAATTTTACCGATTGTTTGATTTAATTCCACAGTTTCTGCACTAGTTAATTCACCACCATTTTTTTCCTTAGCTTCTAATTCATCTCGTCTTTTATTCAAACTATCTAACTCAGTCTTATACTTGTTATCAGCAGTATTATCGATGACATATTTCATATCTTTAGAGTCATCTTGCTGTGTCATTTTCAAATTAGAGCCAGAAGAATTATTTATCAACTTATTAAAATTAGAGTTTATAAAATTCTGTGCAATTTTCTTAATTATTGACGAAAAATTGTTATTAATTTGCATATTGCCAATCCTTCCTATGAAACATGCGATTACAATAAATATATCGGCAATATAAAAAGCATACTTTAGCTATCCTATCCTATCCTATTCTGTCCTATCCTGCATTATAATTGAGCTTCGGGCATTTTAAATTCAATTTTACATATGTTTACAAAAAAAATAGGGGCAAGTTGATGAAATCAACTTGCCCCTATTTTAACATTAATTAGTTTATATCTTTATAAGAACCTGTTCTCTTATCTGCATAAGTTGTATGTAACAACTCGTGAGCTAAATGAGAATTTGGTTTTTCCAAATCATCTTTATAAATTCTGATGATATCAGGGTTTTCGTGAGAACGTCTATGTTCAAGGTGTGCATCTTCTGTATAC
>SAMEA104315428__coassemble_1091_pt1 | contig 19011 bp, 14 predicted proteins | sample SAMEA104315428__metabat2_high_PE_004 | metagenome-assembled genome bin SAMEA104315428 (sample SAMEA104315428) | gut metagenome | biome: Monkey gut; feature: monkey-associated habitat; material: faeces | place: China | collected 2013 | reverse complement strand
TTTATTGGTAAAACTTCTATATCTTTAAAACTTTCTTTTAATAAAGAACAAACTTCACCTTGAGCCAAAAATATAATTTTTTTTGCAGTTTTTAATATTCTTGGAAGATAACCACTCATCAAGAATGTATCACCAAAACCTTGCTCTGATTGAATAAGAAGCGTTTTATTTGACAAATTTTCTCCTTTCCAAAGAGGTTTGTCTGATTTTATATAAATATTTTTGTACGTATCAACTTCAAAACGGTTGTCATAATATTTGTAGAAATTTTCAAAATCTCCTATTTTCAAGCAAAACATTGAATATTCTAATAAATCTTCTTTTGTAATTCCTCCAAGCTTAAACAATTTATCCCAATACATTTTAGCGATATTTGTGTTGTTAACAAGAGCAGAAGCCAAAGCAATATTTCTTGTAGTTTTTTGTGAAAGAGGATTTATTTCATCAGCTTTTAGATAAAAATCCAGTGATTCAAAAGCATCTTCAAGATTTCGTCCATGATTTACATACAAGTTGTTATATAACATTCCTAACATATTATAATCTTCTGCTGATAAATTTTCTTCTCCAACAATTTCAGCGTATTTAAACAAATAAGAAAGTGCTGTTGTTGTTTTATTTATTTGTGTGTAGAATTTGCTCAAATCTTTATACAGCAATGCATTGTCTTGAGGAATTATTGTTTCAAGATATTCTAAAAATTCTTCTTCCAAATCATATTGTTCAAGTTTGTATAAGCAAATTATGTAATTTATTAAAATGTATATATCTTTTTGGATATATTGCAAAACTTCTGTATAGCAAAGCGAAGCCTTTGAATAATCGCCTTTTTCTACGTATAAGTTGCCAAAGTGTATAAGTTTTGAAAAATATTCTTGTCTGATTTTATTGATTTCTTTTAGTATAATTTCTTGTGTTTGTTCATCTGCATCTTTGAAGGTTTTTAAATAATTTTGATATTTTTCAAAAGTCTTAATAGAATCTATGATTTTTCCTTGTTCAAGTAGTGCAAGGTGAACAACACTTTGAGTCTGAAGTTTTAATAGATTATCCATAAATTTTTCCTTTTATTTTTCAGCTATTTGTTTAATTTCTTCTGTAACTTTAGAAATTGAAGTTTTCCAATCGTCCATTTTTGGATTAACAAATGGTTTTACAGATTTAAACCATCCACAATCTTCGCCAGTTAAATCATACCAACGGTACTCGTAATACCAGTTAAATAAGCCATAAGTTTTTTTATTCATTGCTCCTGCAAGGTTAAGAATAACGTTATCAGCAGAGATTATGATATCGCAATTATCAATAATTGAGGCTGTGTACGTGAAATCGTGCATATAATCTGCAAGAACATTTACTTTATTGTTTTTAAAATCTACAAAATCCTTTTCTGTAAGATCTTTTGCAAGAGAATAAAGCTCAATTCCTTCAATATTATCAAGTGGTAAAAATGCTGATACAGGAATATCTTTTAGGTGAATATTTCCTGTAACTTTTTTGTTACCTGCAAAAGCTATACCAATTTTTAGTTTATCGTTATTAAAAAATCTCTTTTTAAATTCTTCTGTTAAACCTGAGTTTGCAAAAAGATATTGAGAATCAAATGACAAATCTTCAACAGGTAAATCTAAAGCTATTGGAATTGACATTGTTGGAATGTAGTAATCAAAATCCAGTTTTGTTACATCATCTTGAATAGGTAATACTACAAGATTTTCAAGGTTTGAAAAACTTTCACCAATAAGACTTAACAAGTGATTTTGAACAACAAAAATAACTTTCTTTGCAAGTTTTGTTAATCTTGGAATAAAACCTGACATCAACAAGGTATCGCCAAATCCTTGTTCAAAATGTACAAGTAGAGTTTTATCTGCTAAATTTTCACCTCTCCACATTGGTTTATCTTCAATATTTGGAAACCAAACAGGTTTATCTTCTCTAACAAATCTTTCATCATAGTTTTCATAAAAACCTTTTACGTCTTTTTGTTTAAGGCTAATGATTGATTTATGAAACAAATCTTCATGGCAAATTGGTTTTATGCCCAAGATTTTTCTAAGATATTCTTCTTGTGTTTTATAATCATTCATAACGTTAGCTGTATAAATGATATTTCTTAAGATACCTTTGTTATTTGGATTTAGACTATCTGCTATTTTTAAATTTTCAATAGTTTTTTCACAATATTGAATATCATGAGTCTTATCATACAAGGCATAATTAAATCCTGCTAAAATTGAATAATCGTTATAGGAGATTTTTGCTTCAGCAGTTTCGTTTATATAGTTATTGAAATATTCGATTGCTTTTTCGTATTCACCTATTTTTTCATACATCATTGCAGTTTCTTTGCATAATTCTGGATTGTTTTTAGGTAATACTGAGTGAAGTTGGGCGATAATTTTGTTTCGTAATTCAATTTGTCCCATTTTATCTAAACATAAAGCGTAATCAATAAGGCACAAAACGTTATCTGACCAATATCTTACAACTTCTGTTAAACATATTAGAGCGTTATTATAATTTTTTTCTTCAATATATTTTTTAGCAAGATTGTGTAACTTACCTAAAAAAGCTATTTTTACGGTTGTAATTTCTTTTACGATTTTTATTTGAGTATCGTTATCTGCGTTAACGAAAGTTCCTAAAAATCCCATATATTTTTCAAAGGATTTTATAGCTTCAAGTATATTTTCTTCGTCAAGTAGCGATAATCCAATAATTCTTTGTGTTTTTAACTGCAATAATGAATTCATTTTAACTTCCTTTTTCTTACTAAATATGATATCAAATTGTAGCTAAAATAAAAACCGTTTATAAGGTGTAAATAATAGATTTGTAATTATATTTTTAAGTGGTATAACTAAATTATGAATTAGACAAAATTTAGAGGATTTTTTATGGAAAAGAATGCAGAAAACTTACATATTTTAAGACACTCTTGTTCACACATTATGGCTCAAGCTGTTCAAAGCTTATTTCCACAAGCTAAATTGGCTATTGGACCAGCTGTTGATAATGGATTTTATTACGATTTCGATTTAACAGATGGTTATTCTTTCACACACGAAGATTTAGAAAAAATCGAAAACAAAATGAGAGAAATTTTAAAACAAAATCTTACATTTGAAAAATATGAAATTGAAGATGTAGATGCGAAAATTGCAGAATTTAAAGCCGAAGGTGAAATCTATAAGGCAGAACTTTTAGAAGAACATAAAAATGACCATCCTACATTATATTTAACAAAAGATAAAGATGGAAATGTATTATTTAATGACCTTTGCGCAGGTCCTCACGTTCCAAATACATCATTTATCAAAGGTAATGCAATTAAATTATTAAAAGTTGCTGGTGCATACTGGAGAGGTAATGAAAAAAACAAAATGCTTCAAAGAATTTATGCTACAGCATTTTGGAATAAAGAAGATTTAGCAGATTATCTTCATATGCTTGAAGAGGCTGAAAAACGTGACCACAGAAAACTTGGTACTCAATTAGACTTATTCTCAGTAAGAGAAGAAATTGGTGGTGGTCTAGTTTTATGGCATCCAAATCTTTATACAGTAAGAGAAGAAATTGAAAACTACTGGAGAACAGAACACAGAAAAAGAGGTTATGTAATTGTACAAACTCCTCAACTTGCCAAATCAAAACTTTGGGAACTTTCAGGTCACATCGACCACTACAAAGAAAACATGTTCTTTATCCAAAAAGAAAATGAAGAAGATGAACAATACATTGTTAAACCAATGAACTGCCCATTCCATATTTTAATTTATCAATCTCAAAGACATTCATACAGAGATTTACCATTGAGAATGGCAGAATTAGGAACAGTTTATAGAAGAGAAAAATCAGGTGCTTTATCTGGTTTAACTCGTGTACAAGGTTTCACACAAGATGATGCTCACATCTTCTGTACTCCAGAACAATTAGTTGATGAAATTAATAATATTATTGATTTCGTATCAGATACAATGGCTATTTTCAAAATGGGATTTGAAGTTGAATTATCAACAAGACCTGAAAGTTATGTTGGTTCTTTAGAAAACTGGGAACTTGCTGAAAAGGGCTTGAGAGAAGCAATGGATAAACGTGGTATGAAATACGATGTTAACGAGGGTGACGGTGCATTCTATGGTCCAAAAATTGACTTCAAAGTTAAAGATGCTATCGGTAGAACATGGCAATGTGCTACAATCCAATTAGACTTTAACTTACCAGAAAGATTTGATATTAAATACCAAGACAAAGACGGACAATTAAAAACTCCTGTAATGTTACACCGAGTTATTTTTGGTTCAATGGAAAGATTCCATGGTATCTTAATTGAACACTATGCAGGTGCATTCCCATTATGGTTAGCTCCAACACAAGTTTCTGTTGTACCTATCTCAAACGAAAAACATATTGATTTTGCAGAAAAAGTTTATAATAAACTTAGAGATTTAGGTATTAGAGCATACTTAGACGACCGTTCTGAAAGTATGAATTACAGAATTAGAGAAAACTTACAAGATAAAAAAGTTCCTTATGTTGCAGTAGTTGGTGATAAGGAAATTGAAGCAAATTCAGTTGCAGTAAGACAAAGAGGCGTTGGTCAAATCGGCACTATGACTGTTGATGAATTTGTAGAAAAACTATTAGAAGAAATTAAAACAAAAGCGTAGGAAAGAAGGAAAAATGGAAGAAATAAGAGTTCGTATAGCACCATCTCCAAGTGGTAACTTACACGTAGGTACAGCTAGAACAGCATTATTCAATTATTTATTCGCTAAAAAGAATAATGGTAAATTTGTTTTAAGAATTGAAGATACAGATGCTGAACGTACTAGTCAAGCATATATTGATAATATTTTCGATAGCTTAAAAGCTTTAGGTTTGAATTGGGATGAAGGTCCAGATGTTGGTGGTCCTTATGGTCCTTATACTCAATCAGAAAGATTTGATATTTATCCAAAATATGTTCAAGAACTTTTAGACAAAGGCTTTGCTTACGAATGTTTCTGCACTCCAGAAGAACTTGAAGCAGAAAAAGAAGAAGCTACAAAAAATAAAAAAGCTTATGTATATTCTAAAAAATGTGAAAATTTAACAGAAGAAGAAAAAGCTAAATTAAGAGCTGAAGGCAGAAAACCAGCAATCAGATTTTCTGTAGAAAAAGCTCAAAAAGCTTTCCATGATTCACCAATTATTCACTTTGAAGACCTTGTAAAAGGTGATTTACACCAAGATACAAGCTTGATTGGTGATTTTGTAATTATGAAATCAAATGGTTCACCTACTTACAACTTCGCTGTTGTAATTGATGATATGTTGATGAAAATTTCTCATATTATTCGTGGTGAAGACCATATTTCAAACACATTTAAACAAATTTTAATCTATGAAGCTTTAGGCGCTGAAGTTCCAAAATTTGGTCACTTAGGTATGATTTTAGCTCCAGATAGAAGTAAATTATCAAAACGTCACGGTGCAACAGCTGTTTCTGAATTTGTTGAAAAAGGTTACTTAACAGATGCGTTGATTAATTTCGTAGCACTTTTAGGCTGGGCACCATCTGACGGCGTTGAAATCAAAACAGTTGACGAAATTGCAGCAGATTTCAGAATTAATGAAGTTTCATCATCAAACTCAATTTTCGAATATGATAAATTGAATTGGATGAACAGCCACTATATCAAAATGCTTGATATAGAAGATTTGAAAGAAAGATTAAAACCTTTCTTAACTAAATATGATTTATCATCAATGACAGACGAACAATATACAAAAATGGTTGAAATCACTCGTGAACCATTAACATTGTTATCAGATATCACTGATGACGTTGCATATTTCTTCGGTAAAGATGTAGAAATCGATCCACAAGTACAAGCAGATGTACTTGATACGGAAACATCTCAAGAAGTTCTAAAAACTTTTGTTGAACAAGCAAAAGACTGGGAATGGACAGAAGAAAACTTGCACGAAAAATTAGAACAATTCAGAGGTTTCTATAAAGAAAAAGGTATTAAACCAAAAGTTACAATGTGGGCAATCAGAGCAGCCGTAACAGGTAGAACACGTGGTGCTGATATGGTTGGAACACTTGTTGTACTTGGTAAAGATACATCACTTTATAGAGCTGAAAAAGCAATTAAATAAAAATGCGTAAGCTGGTGTTACTGGAGTTGGCTTTGCTTAGGCAAAGACAAACAGAGCAACACTGCGATAGCGACGTAGAAATCTTTGATTTCACAGAGCAAATAAGTAAGCAATAACAATTAATATTAAATGGACGAAAACTATGGTTTCGTCCATTTTGTTATATTGTATGTAGGTTGGGTATACTTGCCCAACAAATAAGAGTGAACCCTCACCCTGCCCTCTCCCAGTTTTGGGCGAGGAAAATAAACTTTGTCATTGTGAGTAGTGAAACGACAAAAAATGTAGGTTGGGGTTTCTACCCCAACAAAAATAACTATAAAATATTCTCCAGTTGAATTATTGTATTGTCTAAGTTTTCTTTGATTTGTTTCAAAAGAGGTTTTATGGTCATGTTGTTTTTTGACCCAATACAGCAAGATTTAATAAACTTGCGATATCTTCAAGTTTTGGTTTTAAATCGTGTATGCTTTCCATAATGACTCCTTTGTATATAAAAATAAATAAAATGTGGCTCTTATTTTATTATTGTGTCGTATATAACACAGATGATAGTTTATTTTTTTATTTTTGTCAAGTAATCTATAATGCTTTTATGGATATGGTAAATTCTAACAAAAATTTTATTCGTTCTTTAGTTGTGTTAAATGGATATACCTATAGCAAACTTGCAGATAAAATGTCAGAGATTTTAGGTAAAAAATACACACGAGATACTCTAAATGGTAAATTAAGACGTGATACCCTTACGTTGAAAGAATGCCAAGCAATTGCAGAAATTTTGGGTTACAAAATAGAATTTACGAGAAAATAATTATTTATTATTCAGATATGCCCAATCTGCCAATTAAAATTTTGTAATTTTAAATTATACTTACTTTTAGATTTTAAAAGGAGGCATATTTTTATGAAGGAAATTAAAAAGAGAATGATTGAGCTTTGTGAGGTTAACAACTCAAATCAGGTTTCTATCATTACATCACATTTAAAAATTGATGGTAATTTTGAGCATTGTTTACCAAAATGTAAAGGCGAAAGTGATGAATTAATAGCACTTTCTGACGCAACCGTTTGTAGAATAAACGATTATTGCACATGCGATGAAGATACTTGCGAATGTAATGATTACGTTTGTTTTAAATATCAATGGTTGAACATAAATATCAATAAAATTGTCGCATTTAGTATTCTAAAATAATTTTAACAAAGAGGCGAAGCCATTGGCTTCGCCTCTTTTATTTTTTGGGCTGAACCCCATTTATAATGTTTCTTTTACGATTGAAATCATTTTAGCAATAGCTTCATCTGGAGTCATATCAACTTTTTCATCTGTAGCTCTTGTTTTGAATTCAACTTTACCATCTGCAATTGTTTTACCAACAGTAATTCTATATGGGAAACCAATTAAGTCTGCGTCTTTGAATTTAACCCCTGGACGTTCTGTTCTATCGTCAATAACTGCTTCAATACCAGCTTTGATTAATTCATCATAAATTCTTTGAGCTGTTGACATTTGTAATTCGTCATTAACTGCAACAGGAACAATAGTAACGTGGTATGGTGCGATTTGAATTGGTAAGAACATACCGTGTTCATCATGATATCTTTCAACTGCAGCAGCAGCTGTTCTTGTAACACCGATACCGTAGCAACCCATTACATAAGGTTGAGCTTTACCGTTTTTGTCTAAGAACATTGCGTTCATTGGTTTTGAATATTTTGTACCTAATTGGAAGATATTACCAACTTCGATACCTCTTGTAACTTTTAGAGGCTGACCACATTGTGGGCAAATTTCGCCTTCTTGAGCAAGTCTGATATCGTCATATTTTTCAATGTGAGGAATATCAACGTCAAGGTTTGCACCAACCATGTGTTTATCTTCTTGGTTAATACCAACAACGAAGTTTTTCATTTCTTTGACAGTTTCATCTGCAATAATTGTAATTCCGTCCATACCTTTAGGGCCGATAAATCCTTTTGCTGCATTGAAACCTTTTTCAACCATTAATTCTTCGATTTCTGGAGCTGAGGCGATTCTGATATCCATACCTCTAACAGCATTCATCAATTTAGTTTCTTCAACCTCTTTGTCAGCTCTGATTAAAGCTAAAACAGGTTTTTTATCAACGATATAAACCAAACATTTTAGAATAATTGATGAAGGAATATTTAAGAATTTGCTTAATTCTTCGATAGAGTGAGTTTGAGGAGTGTCGATAATTTTAGCTTCTGTGTAACCATATTTACTACCGTCAACTTCTGCAGGTGGAAGTTTCGATACTGCGTGGTTAGAGTTTGCAGAGTAATCGCAACCATCACAGTAGAAAACGTCATTTTCTCCTGCGTCAGTTGTTGTGATTACCATAAATTCGTGGCTCACACTACCACCGATTGCACCTGAATCAGATTGAACCATTTTTGTTTCAAGTCCACATCTTTTGAAGATTCTTGTATAAGCATCAGCCATGTTTTTGTATTCTTTATCCAAACCTTCTTGGTCGATGTCAAAACTGTATCCGTCCTTCATGATGAATTCACGACCTCTTAAAAGACCGTATCTTGGACGAACTTCATCACGGAATTTTTCTTGGAATTGATATAAATTAACAGGCATTTGCTTGTATGATTTTAAACCTTCACGAGCAACAGCTGTAATAACTTCTTCTGCTGTAGGTGATAAACACATTTCTCTATCGTGTCTATCTCTAAAACGTGCTAATTCTTTACCATAAGCTTCCCATCTTCCAGATTCGTCCCAAAGTTCACGAGGTTGAACTACAGGAAGCAAAAGTTCTTGAGCGCCTGATGCGTCAAGTTCTTCTCTGATGATGTTTTCGATTTTGTGAATAACTCTCCACATCAATGGTAAATAACTATAAACACCACTTGTTAATTTTCTTATGTATCCTGCTCTTGCTAAAAACTTATGAGAAACAACTTCTGCGTCTGCTGGAAATTCTCTCAAAGTTTGCACGAATAATTTTGACATTTTCATATTAAATTCCTCACTATCTTGAGAAAATAATACCAAAAACGCATGCTAGTTGCAAATTATACGCATAATTTATTGTTCAAAAACAGAAAGTTCTTGTTTTACAACTTCTGGTGTTACAGTTGTAAGTGTGTCTTCGTTTTCAAGAGCCATTTCAAGCATATATTTGTAGTCGCTTGTTATGTTGTCGATTTTGTAATTTTGAGCAAGCATATAGTAGATGTCGCCGTTGTCAGGAACTTCTTCTAATGCTCTTTTTAATAAATTTATTGATTGATTTACATGACCAATTTTTATAAGAATTTGTGAAAATATTTTGTAAGCTTCAACATCACGTGGGTTCAATTCAAGACATTTTTGAAGATTTTCAATTGCTTGTTGAATGTCGCCTTGCTCAAAATATATTGCGCCCATGTTGAAATATGACCAACTCCAGTTAGGATTTTCTTCCAAAACTTTTTGATATTCAGCGATAGCTTCTTTGATTTTGCCTTCCATTTTGTAAATATAACCAAGATGGAAATGTGCAAAAATATCGTGAGAATTGCAGTTTACTGCTTTTAAGAAACAAATTTTTGCAATATCAAATTGAGGAGGTTTTTTCTTGATGTAGCAAAGGCCTAAGTTGAAAAAACTGTTTCCGTCGTCAGAATCTGTTTCTAGGACTATTTTAAATTGTTCGATTGCCTTGTCAAATTCGTACATATCAATATAGACAAGACCAAGATTGTAATAAAAATCTGTATCATCAGGAGCAAGCTCAATACCTTTTAGATAGGTTTGTTCAGCCATGTCAAGCTTACGCATTTTTTCGTAAACGATACCCATGTTGTAGTAAAGACTAGCATCGTTTGGAAAAATTGTTATTAGAAATTGAAATTGTTTAAGAGATTCTTCGTTAAAACCTTTGTCTAATAAAGCCATTGCAAGTCTACGTCTAACTTGAAAGTTAGAAGAATCTTCTCTCAGGATTTGTTGTAGTTCTTCAATTTCTTGATTATCGTTATCCATAAGTTAATAATATCATTTTTTCTAAATGTGGACAAGTTGTTGAAAACTTTTTAAATTTCTCATCTAAATAGATGAGGTGAGCATTGCACAGGTGCAACTGACGATATTTTGGTGAGGGCTTATGTCAGGATTAACCCTCATCCGTCTTTCAGACATCTTCTCCCATTACATTGGGAGAAGTATTATTCTTTCCCCTCGCTTCGCTCGTCCCTCTGCTCGCTTGCAAAAATGTGGCGAGGGTTCATTATTTTAATTCTTCTAAAACTTCTTCAAAAACTCCGTACCAGTCGCCGATTTCTTTTTGACGGAAAAGTTTTACGCTATCATACCAATCACATTTACTCAAATCTGTATGCCAACGCCAATTTACCTCATAAGGTAAAAGTATATAGCATGGAATATTCAATGCTCCTGCAAGATGTGCCAAAGATGTATCGTTGCAGATTACCAAGTCAAGGTTTGATAAAGTAGCTGAAGTTATTGCAAAATCTTTTAAATCTTTTCCAATATCAACAACCTCGTATCTATCAGTTAATTTTTTAACTTCTTCCGAACCTTCTTCTGTTTGAAAAGAATAAAACTGTGTATTTGAAACTTCTATCAAAGGATAAAAGGCTTCTGTCGGAATAACTCTATCCTTATCATAATAAGTGTTTCCTTGCCATTTTATGCCAATTTTTGTCTTGTCATTATTAAAATATTTTTTCTTGTATTCTTCAACTTTTTCTAAATTAGGTTTTAGATAACCCTCGTGACCTGTAAAAACATTATCACCTTTTAAACCTAACAAATATGGCAAACTTAACATCGGAGCGTGTACGTCAAAATCTATTTCGTTTTCTGGTACAAAGCCCTCAATTATCTCATCAACTCCAAGTTGTGGATTTTCTTCAAACAAGGCTTTCAGAGGTTTTTGGATATGTAAAATGATTTTTTTACAACGCTCTTTTAAAAGTGGCAAATATCTTGCAAACATTATTACGTCGCCAAAACCTGCTTCGTAATAAACTAAAATACTTTTGTCTTTTATATCTTCGCCTTGCCAAAGATTTTCTCGTGTTGCTTTATTTGGAAAAGTTTTGTTTTGAGTCAAAAATGCAACTTCCTTACAAAATCTTTTTTCAAAACATTTTAAGCCGTTATCATAATCCTTTACCCTCATATAAGCCAGTGACAAAAAGTATTCTGTTTCGCTATCATTTGGATTTAATTTTTGGCAAACTTTTAGAGTATCTAATGCTTTAAAAGTTTCCCCTTCAATACTATAAAGATGAGATAGATTGAACCAACTATCATAAGAGTTTGGATTTAATTCTGTTGCCCTTTCATAGTAATGAATAGATTTTTTTATTTCGTTTAAATTCTTATAAGCAAGTGCAAGATAAAAATTTAATTCAAATTCGTTTTCCAAAAATTCTTTTACGTCATTTTCGTATCTGATTATTTCGGAAAATTTTTCTTGCAATGTCAATGTTTGAAAAAGAGTTTCATAAAAATAGGCATTCTTTTCTAATTTAATCGCCTTTTTTATCCATTCAACAGCTTTATCAAAATTATTTTGTTGAAGCTTTAAAAGTCCTATAAGGTTGTGTGTTTCAGCGTTATTAGGGTTAATCTCTAATGCTTCTAAATAACATTTTTCAGCCTCATCAAAATTACCCTCTTGATGAAACTTAAAACCTTTATTTTTTAACTCTTGAAACTCTATCATAACAATTAATTCAGTACAAATTATTCAAAATTTAAATCTGAAATGCTTTCAATATCTTCTACTGTTCCCCAATCTTCTGGATAAAAACCTTTTTTTACAAATTTGTTGAAAGATGAATATTCCCAATCCTTTACGTTTGCCACAAGTTCGTGTTTAACAGGGTTGTAGTGAATATAATCTATATGTCTATTTAGTTCATCTTCCCCAACAAGAGTATGTTCGTAATGTCTTTTTTGGAAAACAAGTTTTTCTTTTTTGTGTGGATATCCATAACTTGCAACTTCTTCCTCGCCGTCGTCATATTCTTTTGTGAAATAATACTGTATCGCTTTCACAATTTTTGGACAGTCCTTAGTATCATTTGGACTTATAATTAAGTGAATATGAGTTGGTAAAACGCAAAGTGCTACGATTTCAAACTCGTAGTGTTCAGACGTGTTTTTGAAAGCTTCTTTCAGCGAACCAATGTTTTCAACAAAAATCGGTTCACGATTGTAAGCAAGCATGATTATATGGATATAATCCTTTTTGTTTATAGCACGTCGACAAATCATGGATATAGTTTAAAAGATTTTTTTAATTTTGTCATACTACAAAAAACCTAAATTTTTACTTGACTGAGAGTTACTCTCAAGATTTATAATTTAAAATGCAATATTTAAGGAGCTAAATTATGTCAAATAAAATTATTTTAAAACTTAAAAACGGTACAGAAATAGAAAAGAAAGGCTGTAGTTTTATTTCTTTAGTTGGTGACAACAATGTTGTTAAATTAAAAATGGATTCAGAAGAAGCTTTTGATAATTTAAAAGGTTTGTTACTGCTTTTTTGCATAAAAAAATACTCCACCCGCCAGAAGACGCTGGAAATTTTTGTAAGTAAATTCTACAAAGAAATAACGAATGTGGTTAATATGTCAGTTTTTAAACAAATAGAATATTTAAGAAAAATATATTAATAAATGTTGATAAACAAATAATAATTAGGATGTTGTGTTTTACTAAAACTTATAAAATACTAAATGTGTGATTATAATATACAAAATCACCAACTTATTTTATACAAATTTGCAAGGTTATACTTTACAAATTCGCATTTTGTCAATCATTGAAATGCAATGTTTTTGGAGGAAAAGTTTACCGAGAATAATTTAAAATGCTAAAATTCATATTTTAAAGCGATTTGATTTTATGTTATTATTTGCACAAATGGGCAATGTACGCAAAGAAATATTTTTAAAAGGCGAAAAGCGAACAGATGATATTATAAGTTGCGTGAGAAATGGCAGATTTTATAAAATTACTTTTAAAAGCCACAAAACATACACTTACAATTATTTCGATGTAAAAATTATTGAACCAAGTAAAGAAGAACTTTTTATAGACAATCGTTTAGACTATTTTAAAAGTATTGCAGATAAGATTGGTCTTGAACACACGACAGGCAAGGGCTTGAAGTCCAATATTTTACTTAAAAATTATGGAATGATAGAAAAAGTAGTTCCTGAAACTATGCTATATAATTTTTTAAAAGGAGAGTTGCCTGTTAAAGACAAAAAACAAGATAGTTGTCTAGGTGCATTTTTTAAAATTATAAAACCAATTAAAAATGAAGAAAAAGAATTTACAATATTTCCTTTTGGATTTAATATTAGTCAAAAACAAGCAGTAAATAATGCACTGGATAATGACCTATCTATTATTGAAGGACCACCCGGAACAGGGAAAACACAAACTATTTTAAATATAATCGCAAATGCAATTATACGAGGAGAAAACATTGCAGTTGTTTCAAGCAATAATTCTGCGACAAAAAATATAATTGATAAGTTGAAAAAATATGAAGTAGATTATATTTCAGCATATTTGGGTAACACAGAAAATAAAGAAGAATTTATTAAATTACAAACGGCGGTACCTCAAATGCAAGGTTGGAAGCTTGAGAACTCTGTAATTAAAGAAATTCAAGAATCTTTAAAACAAAGATATAAAAACTTACAAGAAAAGTTAGAACAACAGAAGGAATTATCTGTTCTTAAACAAGAATTGTCTGCGTATAAAATAGAATATTCACACCATCTAAAATATATTGAACAATTTAACATAAAAGAAATTCCACAAGATATAGCAAATATTAAAACCACAGATAAGGCTCTTGAAATGAGTTTCTTTATTGAAATTGCAGACGAAAAATATAAAAACAATAATAAATTTATTGAATTTATAAAAACAATTATTGAATTTTTAAAAATTAAAAAATTTAAAAGAACAGTAGCAGAACAGCTTCTGAAAAAATATACAAAAGAATGTTTAATTGCTTTATATCAGCAAAAATTTTATGAAATCAAAATTTTTGAAAAGAAAAATAGTGTTGAGAAATTAGAAAAGGAACTAAATTCTTTTGATTTCAATGCTAAAATGAAAGAATATTCAGAACTTTCAACTCAAATATTTAAAGCTAAATTGTCAGAAAAATATACTTTACAAAAAAGAAAAACATACAGAATTGATGAATTACAAACAAAATCAGAAGATTTTATAAAAGATTATCCTGTTGTTTTAAGTACGACATATTCTTTAAGAACTTGTTTATCGAAAGATGTAATGTATGATTATGTGATTGTAGATGAAGCTTCGCAGGTAGATTTATGTACAGGGGTCTTGGCATTATCTTGTGCTAAAAAGGCGGTAATTGTAGGCGACTTAAAACAATTGCCTAATGTTGTAGATTCAAAAGATGCGAAATTAACCGATGAGGTTTTTAATAATTTTGATATCCCTGAAGTTTACAGATATAAAAATCATTGCTTATTATCTTCTATATCAGAATTGTTTAAACAGGCTCCTCACACATTATTAAAAGAACATTATCGTTGTCATCCTAGGATTATAGAATTTTGTAATAAAAAATTTTATAATAATGAACTAATTATTTTAAGTAATATAAAAAGCGATAAAAATCCCCTAATGGTTTATAAAACAGTTGCAGGAAATCATTCAAGAGATAATGTTAACCAAAGACAAATAGATGTAATAAAAAACGAAATAATACCTAATGAAAATCTTTGTACAACAGATAATTCACTTGGAATTGTTACCCCATACAGAAATCAGACGAATGCTTTGCAAAATCAATTCAAAGGTACGGGTGTTAAAGCCGATACAGTAGATAAATTTCAAGGGCAAGAAAATAAAGTTATTATTTTATCTACAGTAGATAATAATATAAAAAAATTTACAGATAACCCAAATCGTTTAAATGTTGCGATATCAAGAGCCATAGAACAATTAATTGTAGTCATAAATGGAAACGAGCAACGAAAAGACACAATTATAAATGAACTGGTAAAATATATTGAATACAATAATTGTGAAGTAAAAGACAGTAAAATCTTTTCAGTATTTGACTTACTTTATAAAAATTATGCACAACAAAGAAAGAATTTCTTAAAGAAGTATAATAAAATCTCTGAATATGATAGTGAAAATATTATGTATGCTTTACTTCAAGATATTCTTGAAAAATATAATGGAAGTTATGAAGTTGTGGTTCATGTACCATTAAATATGATAATCAGAGATTATAGTTTAATGACAAATGAGGAGAAAAAATATGCCAAAAATGATTGGACTCATGTTGATTTCTTAATTTATAAGACAATTGATAAATCTCCGGTATTAGCAATAGAAGTTGACGGCTTTAAATATCACAAAGAAGGTAGCAAACAGGCAAAAAGGGATGAATTAAAGAATATAATCTTTGAAAAATATGATATTCCATTGTGCAGATTTAGTACTACAGGAAGTAATGAAAAAGAAAAACTTACTCAAATATTACACGAAAAAATAGGAGGTATGTAATGAAAAAAGCATTTGCGTATTTTTGTGTTGCTGTTATAGCAACAGTCGCATTTTTTATTGGAAAATCCTGCCAAAATGTAGGAAGGTACCAAATACTAATGCATCCAGCGGTAAGAGCCGACCAATATTTACTTGATACAAAAACAGGTCATGTTTGGCATTTGGTAGAAGATCAAAAAGATAAACTTTTAATTTGGGAACCAATGCTAAAATCTAATCCAAGTATTGAAGAATTGACATCATCAGAAGAAAAATAAATAAAAGGTTTCTTCTAACTTCTTCCGACTTCAAAAAATCTCATTCTATTTGTGATTTCAATAGTTAGCTAACAATCAAACTCTTGAAACAGACATTAAAAAAGGGCTTGAAGCTAATTCTTGCCCTAATAATAAAAAAATACTCCCCAGGTTGGACTCGAACCAACAACCTACCGGTTAACAGCCGGTTGCTCCGCCATTGAGCTACTGAGGAATATTTCTTAAATCTTAAATTTTCCCGTTCCATTAGGCTTATATCAAGCATTCTCGGAACTTCTCTTTTGGTCTTCACCTTTGTTTCCAAAGGTTGTGTAATTATTATATACAAAAATTTTTTTCTTGTAAAGTGTTTAATTTTTTATATTACTCATTTTTATCAATGTATCTATTTCTTTATACAATGAACTCAATTCCTTAAATGTACCTGTATCAACGATTTCGCCGTTTTTTAGGTATACGATTCTATCGCAAATTTTCAATGTGGAAAGTCTATGTGCAATAGCAATTATTGTCTTTTTGCCCTTAAACTCTTTTAACATTTCTGTGATTTCGTTCTCTGTTTTTATATCCAAAGCTGATGTCGCTTCATCAAAAATTAATATTTCAGGGTTTCTATATAATGCCCTTGCAATTGCTAATCTTTGTTTTTGTCCTTGTGATAAACCATTTGAACCCACTATAACTTTAGCATCTGCCTTTTCTTTAAAAGTTTCGACATAATCCCACAACTGCGCTCTTTTTAATGCAAGTTCAACAAGTCTATAATCAATGTCCATAGGGTCAATACCCCATGCTACATTGCTTGCAAATGAACCGTCTACTAAATTTATGTTTTGTGGAACGTATCCGATAATTTTTCTCAAAGAGAAAAAGTTTCGTTGGTTTATAAATATGTCATCTAAAGTTATATTACCGTAATCAACAGGAAGTAAGCCCATTATTATTTCTGCTAGAGTCGTTTTCCCTGCTCCAGAATCCCCAATAATACCTACAAATTCACCTGCTTTAATCTCTAAATTAACATTCTTAATTACAGGTTTATTTTCTTTGTATTGAAAATTTATTCCTTCAAGTTTTAAGCTGTCTTTGAATTTTAAAGGAGGTAATTGTGCTTCTAATTCAGGTAAATCTTTCTCCTCAAATTTGTACAAAGTGGCATATTCGTTCAATTTATCCATTAATCTTTTTGTAGCATTTATTTGGTTAAAAGCACTTTGAATTCTATTTAATGGTGGTGCAATTCTAAATATTGCCATTACAACCAAACCATAAGATGCTAGAATTTTTGTTGTGTCTGCTAGGTTTTGAACTGTTATTATAAATGCAAACAATATGAATGTTATTACAATCAAGGTTTCAATAATGTATGGTGGAATTAAGGTATAATAATTGTTTTTAAGCATTGTTTGATTATATTTCGCTTGATTTATTCTAAATCTATTGTAAAAATAATCTTCAATACCTAAAATCTTAACTTCTTTAAAATTTTTGATACATTCCATAATGCTATTATTGTTGTCAACGGATGTTCTTGCTAGTTCTGCTGAAATTTCATTTGTTTTATTTTTGAAAAATCTGTTTTGAATTTTCATCATTGCATATAAAAATAATGTTGTAATTATTGCTGTTAAAGGTAATTTGATTAAAAGCAATAATAAAATTATTGAAATAACTATAACGTTAATAATAATGTTTAAAGTTCTTAAAACATATCCATCAAGAACTTGTCCGATAAGAATTGTAAGGTTATAAATTTTTTCTGATGCAGGAGTTTGCATATTATCCTTATATGATGCATAAAGGTAATATTTCATAAATTTTGCAGTCAAATCATTTTTCCATCCAACAATAAATTTATTTTGAAAATAAATTGTTCCCATCATATAAATATTTTTGATAACAAAAATCAAAATAGCGCCAAGACCAATTAGAAACGTATTTATGGAAACATTATCTATTGGCAAATATCTTGTTACCGATTGATAAAGATTATTGTTAGTAACTAAATCAGGGTTTATAATCATCAAAATAAAAGGATAAATAAGTGCAATACCTATAAATTCCATGCACCCTGCAATTATTGACAAGAATACGAAAAAGTAAATATTTCCAACTTTTCCTTTTCCGTAGTTTTTTATAAATGTTTTGAATGTTTCGTATATCATAGAAACATTTTACATTAAAAAAAAGTTAATTTCTTTCAAAAAGAAAAATATTACGATATAATGTTAAATATCAACAAAGAGAGATTAACTTAAAAAGGAGATATTTATGTCAAATCCAATGTTTACAGAAAACGCTATAAAAAGTGATACTTCAACATACACAGGCGTTCCTATGACAATTCAAGGTGTAATTAACAAAACAGGTTTCTTGTTAATTTGTTTACTAATGTCAAGTTTTTATATTTGGCGAGCTTATTTTCAAGGTTATACTGATCAAGTAGCAATGCTTACTATGGCTGGTTTTGCTGTTAGTATTGTTGCGTTTTTAGTATGTTTGTTTAGCAGAAAAGCAATCAGTATTGCAGCACCGATTTATGCAATAGGTGAGGGCTTAATTTTGGGTGGTACAACTGCTTATATCGAAACTCAATTTCCAGGAATTGCAATTCAAGCTGTTGCATCAACATTTATGGCTTTTGGTGTAATGCTTGTTTTATACCAAATGAAATTGATAAGAGCTACAGAAAAATTTAGAAGTGTTCTTTTAATTTCAACATTCTCAATTGCTGGCATTTATTTAGTACAATTAATTGGTATGTTTTTTGGTAAAAGTATCCCATTCATCTTTACATCAAGTTCGATTGGTATTGGCTTTAGCTTAGTAGTTGTTGCGATTGCAGCATTAAATTTAATTTTAGACTTTGATTTTATTGAAAGAGCAAACGAAAACCGAATGGACAAAAGTTTTGAATGGTATGGAGCTTTTGGTTTAATGGTAACTCTTGTTTGGCTATATATTGAAATATTGAATTTGTTAGCTAAATTGAGAGATAGATAAATTTCTTGAAGTGAATACTTCAGT
>SAMEA104315428__coassemble_1064_pt1 | contig 19961 bp, 13 predicted proteins | sample SAMEA104315428__metabat2_high_PE_004 | metagenome-assembled genome bin SAMEA104315428 (sample SAMEA104315428) | gut metagenome | biome: Monkey gut; feature: monkey-associated habitat; material: faeces | place: China | collected 2013 | reverse complement strand
GAACTAATTATCCCAGTAAGATTTGTTTTTGCATCGTTTTTAACGGCAGCAACACTTCTCATTGTAGCAGCCGAACCAGCCATTGAACCTGTTAAAGAACAAATTAGATTACCTAAACCGTGTACGAAAATAAATCTTTTAAAATTTGATTTTTGTTTAGTTAAAGAGTCTATAATTACACCTGTCAAAAGACTTTCACTTGTTGTAACAAAGGCTAGAGTTAGTGCAAGTGGAAAATATTTTGATATCAAATCAATTGAAATTTCAGGTAATTGTAATTGTGGAAAAGTTACGCTCATTGTTGAAATTTTTTCAACATTCCAACCTAAATAATAAGTTATGATTGTCATTAAAACTAATATTAACAATTGCGCAGGTATAATTCTTGAAACACATTTTGGAGTAAAAAATAACAACAATAATGTTGAAACCCCTAAAATTGCAGAAGGAACACTGATTGAATTAATTAGTTGTGGAAGATTTATCAAGGCCTGAATGGTAGAAGAACTAGTTATACCTCCCAATAGAACTGGTGTTTGTAGAATTATAATAATTAATCCAATGCCACTTAAAAATCCTGAAATAACTGGATATGGTACATATTTTATAAGTTTTGGAGCAGAAGTTAAAGAAATTAAAATCTGCAAAATTGATGCCATTACCAAAATCAATACAACATCAGAAATTTTACCTGATGTAAAAGCAAACGCAGACGCCAAAATAATTGCTATAGGAGCTGTTGGCCCTGATACAACAGGATGTTTGCACCCAATAATTCCAACAATAAATGACAAAATTATTGCACCCCAAATACCTGCAGAAGCTCCAAATCCTGATGCAACACCAAAAGCTAAAGCTTGTGGTAATGCAATAATCCCTGCAATTATAGCTCCAAAAGTATCACCTTTTATAAAATCAAATTTCTTTAACATATTTTCCATATTTTCTCCATGAATTGTTAAATAAAATATTACCATGAGGCAATTTTCTTTTCTATAAATTGTTTATATACATGTGTAGTTTGGTATTGACAAAATGTTAGTCTTACCTTACAATCATGTTAGTCGCAACTAACAAAGGTATAGAAAAATATGTGTATCGCTGTATCAGAAGCAGTATCTCTATATAATGACGGTAGAGAAGTCTTAAAGGGTAATTTAACAAAAATCCCAGAGGCTTTAATTGAGACTACCCGTATTTTGAAAGCTGTAAAACCTGTTTCGGACAAATATAATCCTAAACAAGATTCTTATGTAAAAAAGGCTTGGGATTTTGCCGATAGAAATAGCGATAACATTGAACTTGCAATGGGGCTTGTAAATCTTAGAAAAGATAAAGACAAAGTTAGAAACGGTTCTGCGTTTTTAGCTGGTTTTGCTGTTTCAAAGGGTTTAGAAAAATGTATGGAAACAGAAAAAGGTGAAAAGATTTTAGGCAAAATTTCTGAAGCTGTTCCAAAAGGCATTTCTAAAATTTTCAACTTGAATAGTGAAAAAGCAAAAAAAGTTGTAGATGTATCAAAAATGCTTATTTCAGGTGTTTTATATCAAGTTGCGTCAGATAAAGTTGGTGAACTTGCTTCTGGCTTAACTGAAAAAGCAATTGATAAAATGCGAAAAATAAAATAGATTAACATATAAGAGAAAGAGAGTATTATAATGAAGATAGCAATTTTAGGCGCAGGTCATGGTGGACTTGCAATGTCTGCTGATTTAAAACTAATGGGACATGAAGTTAAATTATCAGCTGTAGAAGAACATTCTCTAAATTTAAAATTACTAAAATCAATTGGTTATATTACAGTTAATGGCGTAACAACGTTAGCGAAAGGCCCTGTTACTACTTCATCAGATTTTGTTTGCGACAGTATAAGAGAAGCCATTGAATTTGCAGAAATTATTTTTGTAAACGTACCTGCATTTGCACAAGAATATTATAATGAATGTATTTGCAAATACGGTTTAAAAAATCAATTAGTTGTTTATCCTTGTGGTGGTTTTTCTGCGCTAAATTTTTATAATTATCTAAAAAATCACAATAGAGAAAAGGATTTTATCGTAGCAGAAACTGCATCTTTTATATACACAACAAAAATTACAGCACCTGCTACAGTATTGATAAAAAGTATTAAAGATTCTGTCCTATTTTCTTCAATAGCAAAAGAAGATACAAAGAAAGCTTTATCTATTTTAAACAAAATTTATCCACAATTTAAACCTGCACAAAATGTATGGCAAACAAGTTTTAACAATCCAAGTTCTGTATTGCACACAATCACAACTCTTTTAAATACTAGCCGAATAGAGCAATTTGGTTCATATAAAAACTCACACTTTGATATAACTCCATCTGTTGCAAGAGTTATGGAAAAAGTTGATAAAGAAAGAGTTGAGGTTGCAAAACATTTTTATAATAATCCTATGACAGTAACTGAAATTATGAATTCTTTATATAGTCTAAATTATGACAACGTTTATGATGTGATTATGGGAATTGATGCTTATAAGGTTCAACATTCACCTGCAAATATGCAACACAGATACGTTTCAGAAGATATTCCATATAGCTTAGTTCCGATTGCAACACTTGGTAAAAAATTGGGACTTAAGACTACAAATATGGAGTCTATAATAAATCTAGCCTGTATGTGCAACGATGTTGACTATTGGAACACAGGTAGAAATGCAGATAAAATTGGATTTGAGGTAGAGAATTTGGTTAAGGAAGTTGCATAATGGCAAATATTATTGAGGATAAAACTAAATATTTATTTTTGATGTACACAATTTCGATAGCATCTTTTATGGTAAATCTTGATACATACATAGTAAATGTATCTTTGCCTGCTATTACAGAAAGTTTTCAAAGTAATACAAGCAATACGTCTTGGATAGTTTTATCTTACAATTTAATGGTTGTGTCATTGCTGTTAGTGTTTGGAAAGCTAGGTGACAAAGTTGGGTTAAAGAAAATGTTTACTTTTGGATTTTTAATATTTACAGTTAGCTCTTTTCTTTGTGGATTATCAAATTCGCTTTCAATGTTAATAGCTTCAAGATTTGTACAAGGCATTGGAGCAAGCATACTTTACGCTTTACCGCAAGCTATGATAACAAAATATATTCCTCAGGAAAAAAGAGGTATGGCATTTGGAATATTAGCTTCTGCTGCAGCTCTTGGAATAACACTGGGTGCTCCTGTCGGAGGTTTGATTACAGGCGCAATAAATTGGCGTTGGATATTTTTTATAAACCTTCCTGTTGGAATTTTAGCCATTTTTCATCTAATAAAAATTTTACCAAATGATTTTTGCAATTTTACTAGCAAAAAACCATTTGATTTTGTAGGCGCAATTTTTAGTTTCTTTTCAGCCTTATTTTTAACTTTTTATATAAATAAATTACATACAGTATCAACAGATTCAAAATTAATGTTATTAATTTTAGTTTTAGCTATTGGTTTTACTACTTTATTTTGGGTAAGAATGAGTAACTATAAATTTGCATTATTAGATATAAATGTCTTTAAAAATTTATCTTTTGATTTTGCAAATATAGCTATGTTTTTACTTTCAGCATTTTTAGCAGGAACAAATTTTCTAATGCCGTTTTATTTGTACGAAATAAAACATTTAACAGTTACACAAGTCGGATTTGTATTTATCTTATATTCTATCAGTTATTTAATTACAAGTTTAATATCTGGCAAATTGTCATCTAAAATTGAACCTTACAAACTTTGCATCTTTTCAATGTTTGTTTCTGTCTTGAATATTTTGTTATTCATTTATACCTCTTCTACTGCAAGCCTTTTACCTACAGAAATATTCCTAATTGTTTGTGGAATAAGTTTTTCTTTCTTTATTACATCAAATAACAACTATGTTATGTCAATGGCAAAAACGACAAATGCGGGAATGATTGCAGGCATTCATAGAATGACAGGTAGATTAGGAATGCTTTTTGGTGTAGTTGGATTTGAAGCTATTTTTTCAATGTTTTCTTATAACAATCTTTTAGCTTTTAAAATGACTTATGCTTTTGGAGCACTTATTTGTTTATTAACACTAATTTTTTCAATTCCATTTACAGCAAATAAAAACTAAACTTGACTTTAAAATTTTGACTTTGTAAAATAGTCCTTAAAGGATTTTATAATGGAAGAACAGAAAATTAGCGCAAGTCTTGAGGACTATATAGAAGCTATTCATCAAATTTCAAAAGAAAAACAGGTCGTTAAAGCAATTGATTTGTCTAAAAGATTGGACGTTAAGCGTTCTTCTGTAGCAGAAGCTATCAAGAATTTGACAAAAAGAGAACTTGTTACTTACGAAAACAATAACTTAAAGCTAACAGATAAAGGTTTAGAAATAGCAAAAGAAGTAATAAATAGACATAACACTTTGTACAACTTTTTTGCTAAAGTTTTAAAGGTAGAACCAGAAGAAGCACAATTGAATGCTTGTAGAGTTGAACACGTTATAACAGAGAATGCTTTTAAAAATCTTACAAAATATATAAAAGAAAAGACTGATATGTAATCAGTCTTAACAAATTATGGGATTTTACTTACAGATTATAATCCGAATTGATTTCTATAGAAACTATTTGAAGCTATCGCATTAGCTATTGTATTGTTGTTAGGTGTTGATAATCTGTAGTTATCAGCTAATTTCATTTCTCTTTGAACTAATTTATCATTTGAATTTGCAACTTTATCGCAAACTTTTAACCAAGTTTGAACCTCTAATGTTGTAGCTCTAACTTCCTCTTCAAGAGTAGCTTTTGGTAAAACATGAACACTTTCGTGTGCTATTAAACAAGCTATGGCTTCCTTTGGAGAATTTTTGAATTTTTCATTTATCAAAATGTAATTTTCACCATTTTCGTCAGTTGAAGCAACTGCATAATGATTAGAATATGAATAATCAATACTTGATAAATCATAGAACATGATTTTCATTTTGTTTTTGTCTAATCTTGTAAAAACATCATTAGAACCAATATTTTCTAAAACCTCCAAAGCAGCTTTAACTTTGTAGTCATTGGAATATTTAGAAAAATCAGCTGCTTGAGCTTGATTAACTCCTAAACACAATATAAACATTAATACTAATAATAATTTTTTCATTAATTTACGATACCCTGTCATCCTAATCTTTATAGTTTTTTATTCGGCAGAGCAGTTTTCAAACTTGAGTAAATCTAGCCAATTGTAAACAAAGTGTTACAAAAGATAAAAAAAAGACTTAGAGAAAATCTCTAAGTCTTTTTAACATTTACAATATATTTTTATAGTCTTTCTTTTGGTTTCAATAATATTTTATCTATATCTGTATTAATTGAAAAATAGAAGCGTTGATCGTGTTCTCCGTAGTATTTATGACCAAGAGGTAAACCCCAACCAAGTTGAATGTAAACATCTCTTGTAATATTTATGTTTGTACCAACACCTACGCTGTGCAAAAAGTTTGATGGATAGCCATATAATTGTTTGTGCTCTTTAACATAACCCCAATCATAAAATACAGCTAATTTAACATTATCTGACCAATGTTTAATTTTTTCTGGCAAAATCTTTTCTAAGCCTGGAATTGGAGTTCTCAATTCTAAAGAACCTGCAACGCCATAATCGCCTAACAATTCACTAGGTTGGTAACCTCTAACTGAATATGTACCACCTAAGAACATTTGTTCTGCTGAATATAAAGATTGTGGGGAATATTGCCCATTAATTCTAAAGATTGCTAAACATTTTTTAGGTAATCTTTGAACCCTTGCTAAACTTGCTACAACTTTATAAAAAGAACTTCTCTGAGCACCTTGAATATTTGGACTTGCACCTAATCCATTTGTACCCAAATCAACACCCACGTTTGCAATTGTTCTACCTTTAGAATCATCAAACATGCTATTAATACCAGTTCTTAAAACTCTTAATCTATAATCTGATAAATTTTCTCTAAACAAATTACTTTTTGATTTTGAATTAATTGCATCAAATGACACGAAAGCTGCAATATCTTGAGTCGCCGTGCTTTTAAGAGGTTGAATAAGTTTTATAGAATATGTTTCAGCTTCACCTTTAATTCCTAAACTTTGATAAGGACCACCTAATCTAACATTTGAAAAAGAATAATCAAAGCCCAATCTTGTACCATATTTACCAATTGGAATTTGATAACCTGCAAGAGCGCCATTTGAACGTTCTGATAAAATAGCACCACCATAAAGTTTATCACCAAAGCCTAAAAAGTTTTCAAAGCCTAAAACACTTGTAAATCTTTGACGACCGGTATAATTACGGCCGTAATCATCCCACGCAAGATTTAAACTTATTGGAAATCTGTCTTGAACATGTAATTTAATTTCTGTATCATAATCTTCGTTTTTTGTAAGAGATGCAGCAGCCTTCATATATGCTGTATCATTGATATTTTTCATAGCTCCTTGCAAATCTCTTGCATTAAAAACATTACCCTCTCTAAGTCCTGAGGCATGCATAGCTACATTTTTAAAAAACCAGTCACGTTCCCATTTATTACCTTCAACCTCTTTAGAAACAACTTTACTTTCTTTAATAACAATAACTATAACACCGTCTTCAATTTCTTGAGCTGGTAAATATGCGTAAGAAGTTAGATAGCCATTTTTTTGATAATAACGGCTAACTTTTACCGTCAAATCCATAACATCTTCAAGATAAATATCTTTTCCAATTAAATCTTCTGCTAATTTTTCTAACTTTGCACTAGAAATTTTTGTATTACCCCTAAAATACACTTTATTTAATCTAAATTGGGGATTATGAATTAAGTTTGGGTCTTGATGAAATTCATCTTCTTTTTGTTGTTTTTGTTGTTTATCCAAAAGATCTTTTAAACGAGTTTCATCCTCAACCGGTTGAATAATTTTTTCTTCAACAAAAGAGTCCTTCAATTGAATTTTATTTTCTCTATTTATAACCGCAGGGTCAGATGGTCTTAGTATTGGGTCTGCATTAGCCGACGTAAACGACATAGCTAATAATGCACACACTAACCCATTTACGGCAAATTTCAATTTCATCTTCGCTATTCCTCTCCAAAGAAAAGTCTAGCATAAATAGTATTAAATTTTTATACAACTGTTAAAAATTGTAAATGTCACAATTTTTAGTAGCAATAAAAAAAATTTTAGACTTTTTATAATTTTGTAGTATAGTTAAATATATAGACAGATTTGGAATAAAATATCAAATTTATATATACATTTAAAGTTGGACAGTAAAAAGAAGAATAAGGATAGCGTTTTATGAAAAAAAACAAACTTAAAACCCATAAGGCTATTGCTGTGTTAATTTTAGCTCTTGCAGCTGCAGATTTCACAGTTCCAGTTATGGCAATGGATACAGTTACATCAGGCAAAGTTTTAGATACAGTAAACGGTAACTACGGTGCAGACTTACGTGACGTAACAGGCGCTACTGTTAGAACAGATTATTCTAACGCATATATCGAAAATACTCAAACAAACAGTATTTTGAATTGGGATAGATTAAATACAGCACCATCACAAAGCTTAAATTACATTATGAAAGATGGTCAAACATCTTTAAATAATGTTGTTGGCGTTGGTCTTTCTCAATTTGCTGGTGGAATAAATGCAGAACACGGTAGAGTTATCATTTCTAACCCAAATGGTATTCTTTTTGAAAAAGGTTCTTACGTTAACGCTAACGCTTTGACTTTAACAACACATCAAGCAACTATTGATGCAAACAATCAATTACACTTATACGATGGCAATAATAACGCATCAATTACTTTTGAAGGTCGCAACTATGCAACTGGTAAAGTAAGATTAAACATTGCTAACGATTTAAATATCGTATCAAACAATATTGATATTGATAATGCAGTAATTATGGCAAAAGATACAAGACTTGTAACAGCTGATGGTGTTACTTTCTTTGCTATCAACGACACTAAAAATTCTTCAAATTATAATGTAGCAATTAATAAAAATAATTATATTGATAATGGCAACATCAACCTTGCTAACTCAACATTCGCTATTAAAGATAAAACAACAGGTAAAATTTCTATCGTATCAAGAGGCGATGTTTTAGTGAAAGATACTGAATTAGATGGTAAAACAGCTATCAATGCTATGAATAGAAACGTTATTAAAAATAGCAAGACAGAAGTAATTGCTTCAAATTCAACATCAGAAGAAATTTTTAATTATGATGACATTTCAAACTGGGAAAACTTCTGGGACAGAATAAAATGTTTCTTTACAGGTGGTATTCCTCAAAGAGTAGCTAATGGAGAAGTTTTTGCTAAAACTGAAACAACTACAACTACAACAAAAAATAATTACGATATGTTAGCTGGTAGAGGTAATGTAACATTATCAAATGTTAAAGCTTATGATGATGTTGATGTAAAAGGTTCTAACATCAACACTTCAAATTCAACATTCAATAACGCTTTAAATTTAACTTCAGAAGCTTCAACATTAACTTCTTATTTAAGAGAAGACGTTAAAACAGATGTTGTTACAAGAGAAGCTGATAAGTTTATCGTTGACGAAAGAAGTTGGGCTGGTGTTCCAACAAAAGGACACTTCAACGTAGATGAAGTAACTCCAACAACATCAACTTCAACAGTACTTGGCGAAGCTCTTGCAACTGCAACAACAAGTGATGCCGGTTCAATTACATTAGATAAAGTTACAACTTCAAACACAGTTAAAGCAACTGGTGACACTATTGCAATGTACAACTCAACAGTTGATAACTTTGACTTTAATGCTAACAATGTAAAAGTTCAAAATGTAATTGCAACAGGCACTAAAGTTTCTGAAATCAAAGCTACAAACAAAGCTGAAGTAAAAAACAGCCAATTCAAAACAATTAGAGCTGCAGCTGCAGATATTACATTTACAGATACAGATTTAAATAATGGTAATTTACAAGCTACAAATAACGTTAAATTCAATAGAACTGATTCTCGTAAATCATTCTCAATTAAAAATTCTACAGTTTCAGCAAAAGATATTGAAGCAAATAATATGAATATTACTGATTCATTAATAGTAGCTGATAATAATATTTCTTCTAACAATTCAAAAATTTCTAATACAGAAATAAATGCAGGCAGAAATGTTTACGCAGGAAAAGCAAATATTGAAAATTCTGATTTAATTGCAACAAACGATATTGTTGTATCAGGTTCAACAATTACAAAATCTAGAATTAAGGCAACAAAAGACGTAAAATTACAAAATACAAAATTAAATAATACTAAAGTTACAGGCAGAAATGGTTTCTTAAGAAACGCAACTTTAGAAAATGGTTCTGATGTAACATTAGACTATGTAACTAATAATTCATATGCAACAAACGAAACAGTTGAAAATTTAGTAATCAAAAATTCAAAACTAAAATCAAATAAAAATAATATCAACTTAAAAGATACCTTAATTGAAAATGGTTCTTTAGAAACAACAAATGGCAAAGACGTAAACATTGAAACCAAAAATGACGTTAAGCTTGCAGGAACAAATATCGGAGGCAACCTGAATATAACAAGAGCAGAAAACGTAATTATTTCAAACTCAAAAGAAACAGGTAATCAGTACATTCCAAATATAGCAACTAAAGACTCCATAACAGATTATGACAAGACAAAATATAATGAAAGTTACTTTACAGATATAATTAATAACTACGGTAACGATTACGGAAAAGGAACAAAACTTTCGGTCATAAAAGGAAATGTAAACATATCGAACTCAAAAAATTCATTAATTATAAATACAATAGTAGGTGGTAATTTAACAACAGAAAATATTTACGTAGGTTCAGATTTAATCAATTCAATGGTAGTAGGTGATTATAATCCAAACAGAATTGCAACAACAGAAACAAAGGTTTATGAATCATTTATTGGTGGTAATTTTGATAAGAAATTTGAAGATAAAGCGACAATCTTACCAATAACACCTAACAACACAAGCTCATCAAATGCAAGCAACAATGAAAATCCTAACAAAATTTCTTTAAGCCAAGTTGATGACCACAATAAAAGAAGATTTGGTAACGATGTTAACACAAGATTCCAAAAAAGATTTTCACCAAGAGGTTTTGCAGCAGCAGATGATCAAATAAACGAAATGAAATCTCAAACAAAATCAAGTATCGTTAAAACAGAAGGTAATAAGGTTAAATTTACAAAAAGCTTCCACGCTTATTAATCGGTAGGACAAACGGTAGGAAAACAAAAATAACAAGGTAGGAAATACTAAAGGTAGTAGTTAAATATACCAAGTTTAAATAAAAATAAAGAGGGTTAGAATAGGTTTCTAGCCCTCTTTATTTCAATATATTTTATTTTTCTCTATTAACAAGGAAAATTCTTGAGGTTTTATTTTTACAAAAAAAAAAGAGACCTTGTCGGTCTCTTTTTAAATGGTGGGCGTTGATGCTTTAGTCGTTTGCGAGTTTACGAGCATTACGAACAAAGTATGCAAAGCAAACATAGTAAAATCCGAACATTGTGAAAGATTTTCAAGTTTGCGTGCTGAGGCGTAGCCGAACAACGCAAAAAAAAACCACCGAAGTGGTTCTTTTTAAATGGTGGGCGTTGAGAGGCTCGAACTCCCGACATCTTCCTTGTAAGGGAAGCGCTCTACCAACTGAGCTAAACGCCCTCACCATATTTAATTGTTTTGCTTTCTCAGTTGGTAGAGCCTTAATTAAACTCTTGTGAGGTAACCTCACTTAGCAACTGAGCTAAACGCCCAAAGCGTTTGTATAATTAATATACCCAAAAATATTTTCCTTGTCAACTATATTTTTTCTAATCATTAAAATTCCTTTATGTTATGATTAACCTATGAGCAAATTTTTCTTAAAATCTATGGGTTGCAAATCCAATCAATACGAGGGTTCTATTATTGAAGAATCCTTAATAAATGCTGGCTTTGAAAAAGTTAACAACCTTGATGAAGCTGACTATTTTATTCTTAATTCTTGTACCGTTACTCATAAGGCTGATAATGAAACCTTCTATATTTTAAGAAACGCAAAACACGTAAACAGCAATATTAAAACTGTTCTTACTGGTTGTGTTGCACAAGTTGAAAAAAAACAGCTTTTAGAAAAAGATTACATCGATTTTGTAATCGGTAATGACGAAAAGCTTAAACTTGCAGAATACTTACTTTCTGATACAAAATTTGCTGTTCAAAATATTATGGAACAGTCCAAATTTAATGACACACTTCTTCTTGATACCTCTAAAACAAGAGCTTGCGTTAAAATTCAAGACGGGTGCGATAATAGATGTTCTTATTGTATAATTCCTTTCGCTCGTGGCAAAAGCCGTAGTGCGTCAGAAGATTTTATCATCAAACAAATAAATACTCTTGCAGAACACGATTTTAAAGAAATTGTATTAACAGGTATCCACATTGGTCAATGGGGTAAAGATATTGATAAGTCTTTTTTAGATTTGTTAATGTTTTTGGAAGAAAATTCACCTATTGAAAGAATCAGAATGGGTTCTTTAAACCCACTTGAAATAACAGAGGATGTCTTAGAATTTTTATCAACCTCTAAAAAATTCTGTCCACATTTTCATTTATCTTTGCAATCTGCAAACAACGACACTCTTCGCCGTATGAACAGATTTTATACAGTAGAAAAATATCTTGAACAAATAGAAAACATTAACGCAAAATTTAACCTTCCTTTTTTAGGTAGCGATATTATTGCAGGTTTTGTAGGCGAAACTGATGAAGAATTCTCAAACACAGTAGAAAATCTTAAAAAATCAGGTTTAACTCAAATACATACTTTTCCATATTCAATTAGAAAAGGTACAATTGCAGAAAAACTTGAGGGTCATTTACCTGATAATATCAAAGAATATAGAGCAAGTGTTATAAAACAAATTTCAAACATTAAATTTAAAGAATTTATGAAAAAAAATATTGGCACAACGCACCAAATCCTTGTTGAAAAACATTTAGACAAACACACTGGATTTTTGAAAGGTGTTAGCGAAAATTACCTAAAAGTTATTGTAAAAGATAATTTTGATGAAACCTTGCTAAATAGTCTTCAAAACGTGAAAATATTAGAAATTAAAGACAATATACTTTTAGGTGAATTAGTTTAAAATTATCTTCTTGAAATATAGTCATGTCCTTGGTAAAATATGCTAGTTAAAACTAGCAAAACATATATTTTATAAATAGAGGAGATAATCATGAACAAACGAGTTTTATTGTGCATTATGGACGGTTGGGGAATCGACAATGTTGATGACAACACTAATGCAGTTAAATTATCAAAAGAAAAAAATGTTAGCAAATTAGAAAAAGAATTTCCATCAACTTTAATTCACGCTGATGGTGAATACGTTGGTCTTCCAGCAGGACAAATGGGTAACAGTGAAGTTGGTCACTTAAACTTAGGCGCAGGTAGAATTGTTTACCAAGACTTAAGCAAAATCAACAATGCAATAAAAGACGGATCTTTCTTCACAAACGAAAAATTTATGAACGCAATTGAACACGTTAAAAAAAATAATTCAGCATTACACCTATATGGTTTAGTTTCAACAGGTGGTGTTCACTCATCTCTTGACCATTTATTAGCATTAATCAAAATGGCTGCTGACAACGGACTTACAAAAGTTTATGTACACGCATTTTTAGACGGTCGTGATACTCCTCCTGCAAGTGCTTGCACATATTTACAAACAGTTGAAGATGAATTAAAGAAATATAATCTTCCTCAAATCGCATCAGTTATCGGTCGTTACTGGATTATGGATAGAGATAATCGTTGGGAACGTGTTGAAGAAGGTTACAACTGCCTACTTTTAGGTGAAGGTGTTAAAGCAAATTCTGCAATCGAAGGCGTTAAAGCATCTTATGCTCAAGAAATCACAGACGAATTCGTTAAACCTATCGTTTGTGGTGGTGAAGAATCAAGAATTCACGATAACGATGCAATTATTTTCTTCAACTACAGACCTGATAGAGCTAGAGAAATAACTAAAGCTATCAACTTTGAAAACTTCGACGGATTCAAGAGAAAAGCAGTTAGAAAAAATCTTTATTACGTAACTTTCACTCAATACGATGAAACATTTACATATCCAATAGCTTTTGAAAAAACAAAAATGAAAAATATTTTGGGTGATGTATTAGAATCAAACGGGATTAACCAATATCGTACAGCAGAAACTGAAAAATATGCTCACGTAACATTCTTCTTTAATGGTGGTATTGAACATGCAAATGAACACGAAACAAGAGTTCTTGTACCATCACCAAAAGTTGCAACTTATGATATGCAACCTGAAATGAGTGCAGCACAAGTTTGCGAAAATGTTTTAAGCGCTATTGAAGATGACAAATACGGTTTTATCTTAGTAAACTTTGCTAACCCTGATATGGTTGGTCATACAGGTGTTGTTGAAGCTGCAACAAAAGCTTGTGAAGTTGTTGATGAATGCGTAGGTAAAATTGCAGAGAAATGTGAAAAATATGGTGTTACAATGTTGTTGACAGCTGACCACGGTAATGCTGAAACAATGGTTAACCACGAAACTCACAAACCTCATACAGCTCACACAACAAATCCTGTTCCATTTGTTATAATTAATGCAGGACACGATATTAAACTAAGAAACGACGGTGCACTTTGCAACGTAGCTCCAACTGTATTAGAATTATTAGGCATTAAAATTCCAGAAGAAATGTCTTGTGGTTCAATGATTGTAAAATAGAATTTAAAAGGAAGTAAGGAAAAAGAAAAAATGTCAGTATTAGAATCGCCACAGTTAGATATAGAATTATCTTTCAAAAAAAACAACGTTGACGAACTATTTTATAACTTGAGCGAAAATCCAGAAGGTTTTAAAAACAAAGATTTTCGTTATACATTGAGTATGATTTATCAACTTGTAGAAGACGAATTCAAAGATGTATTTGTTTCACCAAATCAACCTGTTAGAAATACTGACTTTTATCTTATGAACGAAAATGGCAACCTTCAATTTTTCGTAACGCCTACAAACAACTTCCAATTCTATTTAAAATCAAAAGGTTCAATGTTTAGATTTTCTTCAAAAGTTGTTGGAGATAAGGTTGGATACATTATGCCACTTGATTTAGTTTTAGATTATTTCGGTGGATTTGGTTCAGTAATTGATTTTGACGCTGTTTCAAGAACCTTCATTTACTTTAACAGATTAACTCAATTTGTTATGAAAATGATTGAACGTTGTTACTTTATTCCGACAGTTAAAGTGAACAAAGTTAAAAATATGTTCAGAATTGTTTATGAACCAATCATTTCGACTCAACAACTTGCAAGAATAATCAACATCTTAGAAGAAAACATGCCTGAAGACTTATTTATCAAAGGCGAAAGACCAAAGAACTTTGTGTCAGACTTCGTTCACAATTATTTGAACTACGTTCTATACAAATTCTTGGCAATCAAAGCATATAGATTTAAAGATATAAAATCTGGTCACTACTTAATAAAAGACCTTGAACAAAAAACAATGCTAAAAGGTCAAAACCTTGCAGAAAACTTTGCTCAATGGTTTGATGAATTATATCTTGGTAAATATGACGTTATTCCATTCTTCAAGATTACGAAGAAAGATGATGACAACTTTGAACTTAAAATCCATATCAAGAACAGAAAAACTGATGAGTCTGTATTACTTGATGACTTGTATGTAAAAGATACTGTATTTGATGCAAACTCATCTGATATTGCTAAAATTGTTGAAAAACAATTGAACTATGCAAATAGATACATGCCAGAACTTGAAGAACTTTTTGAAGATGAAGATAAATTATCTTTAACACTTAATTTAAAGAGCGTTTACAAGATAATCACTCAAACTGCTTATTACTTACAAAAAGCTCAAATTGAAGTAATTTTACCAGAAGAATTAACAAATATTATAATTCCTCGTGCTTCAATCAACGCAAAAGTAAAAACAGAACGTTCAAAAGATTTGGCAGACTTGTTCAACTCTACAAGTTCTTCGCCAATTTCACTTACAGATATTCTTGATTTCAACTACGAAATCGTTATCGGTAATGAAAAGATTTCTCTTGAAGAATTTAACGAACTTGTTGAAAAATCAGACGGACTTATCAAATACAAAGATAAATACGTATTAATTGATAAAGACGAAAGCAAAAAATATTTAGAACAATTAGCCAAAGCAAATCATTCTAAATTAACAAGAATGGAATTAATCCACGCTTCAATGTCAGGTCAATTAGGTCAATACGAATTTGATTATGATGAAGCCTTCGCTAATATATTGAAAGACTTTACAAAACCAATTGAAGTTACTCCACCTAAAACTCTTAAAGGTGAGTTAAGACCATACCAACAAACAGGTTTGAAATGGTTATGGACAAATGTTTCAAAAGGCTTTGGTTGTTGTATGGCTGATGATATGGGACTTGGTAAAACAATTCAAGTTATTAGTTTAATCCTAAAACTTAAAGAAGAAGATAAACTTAATAAACCTGTACTTGTTGTTTGCCCAACGACCTTAATGGGTAACTGGATGAAGGAATTGCAATTATTTGCACCTGATTTAAAAGCAACAACATACCACGGTGGCGAAAGACAACTTGATACAAAGAACTTCGACATTATTATGACAACTTACGCAATTATGCGTATTGATGTTGAAGAATTGAAGAAACAAGAATGGGCAATGGTTATCGTTGATGAAGCACAAAACATCAAAAATCCAGATACAGCTCAAACAGTTGCTATCAAGTCGTTAAAATCACCAATCAAGATTGCTATGACTGGTACACCAGTAGAAAACAGATTAACAGAATTATGGTCAATCTTCGATTTCATCAACCCTGGTTACTTGGGTTCTCTAAAAGAATTCCAAAAGAGTTATGCTATTCCTATTGAAAGATTTAAGGAAACAACTCGTGCAACTAAACTTAAATTATCAGTTTCACCATTCGTATTAAGACGTCTTAAAACTGATAAACACGTTATTTCTGATTTACCAGAAAAGATGGTATTGAACGAATACTGTTACTTATCAAAACCACAAGCAGTATTATACGAAAAAACATTAAACGAAATGATGGAAAAAATCAGTGGATTTACTGGCGTTAACAGACGTGGTAATATCTTCAAACTTATTACAGCTCTAAAACAAATCTGTAACCACCCTTACCAATTCTTAAAAGCTGGTGAAATGAGTAAGGAATTATCAGGAAAGATGGAAAAATGTATTGATACAGTTCAATCAATCTTGGATAGAGGAGAAAAGACTCTTATCTTCACTCAATATAAAGAAATGGGTGACATTTTATGCAAAGTTATTGAAAACGAATGCAATACAACTCCATTGTTCTTCCACGGTTCATTGAACGTTAACCAAAGAGAACAAATCATCGAAAAATTCCAAACAGATAAAGATTCTCACGTAATGATTCTATCATTAAAAGCTGGTGGTACTGGTTTGAACTTAACAAGTGCTACAAATGTTATCCACTACGACTTATGGTGGAACCCAGCTGTAGAAGAACAAGCAACCGACAGAACTTACCGTATCGGTCAAGACAAAAACGTACTTGTTCATAGAATGATTACACTTGGAACATTTGAAGAAAAAATTGATGAAATGTTGAAATCTAAGAAAGAACTTGCAGATTTGGCAGTTTACGAAGGCGAAAAGATTATTACAGAACTTTCAGACGACGAAATCTACGAAATCTTCACATTGTCAGCATAGATGTATTTTGTTGGGCAGGTATGCCCAACCTACGTAAGTATGTCATTGCTAAAAGTAAAACGAGAAAACAATCTCGTTAATCAATAGCATCCGTTTAGATTGCTTCACATTCGTTCGCAATGACAGAAAAGACAAGACTAGGTTTGTTTGTCATTAAGAGGAGTAAAACGACGAAGCAATCCAAAGAAAAGAGTAGTAGGTCGAGTTTACTAACCCTACAAAAACCTTATAATTTATATTTTTTCACAAATTCAATCGCCTGTTCTTTTGTTGTGATTTCACCATTAAATTGTTCTTCTTGCAGTACTTTTATAACTTCACCCAATTCTTTTGAAGGTTTTAGATTTAGCATTTCCATAATTTCTTCTCCACTCAAAAGTTTTGGAAGAGGTTCAAGATTATCCTTCACTTCAAGATAGAATTTAAGAAGATTTGTAAGACCTGAAATATTTTTGTGAACAACTTCATCTGTTATAGCTTTGCCCCTTGCAGAAAGTCTATCAGACATCGCTAATAAGATATTATCAATAACATCATCTTCCATTTTTCTAACGTATCTCATTTTGACCTTGTCTGTCAAAATCTCCGTCGCAATTACATGTGATGGGTAAATATGATTTTTAATCATTTTACAAATATATTCAATTTGTTTTTTTGAAAACTTAAGTTTTTTAAGAATAGGACTAGCTAATTTACTACCAACTTCTTCATGTTTGATAAATCTATGTCGCCCTGTATCTTCTTCAATAGTCCAACAAGAATATTTACCAATATCGTGCATAAAACCTGCAAGCTTTAAATGTGCTAATCTTGAAAATCCACCAAAATCAACACTATCTAAATGTTCTTTAACTTCAGGTTTTGCAATATTATAAAAATTTTGTATTTGATTAACAGTCTCTATAGAATGATGAAGCAAATCCAAGTGGTGATGAGTATTTGGAGGAACTTTTCTTACATCTAAAAAAATAGGTAAAATCTCATACAAAAGTTCAGCCTTATCCATATTTAACAAGGCTTTTACAGTATAAGCGCCTTCAAATAATTTCATCAATTCATAAGTTATTCTTTCCCTTGCAGGATTGTTGATTAATTTTATATGTTTTTTTATAGTGTGTTCTGTTTTACTATCAATTTCAAAACCTGTAACAGCCTGAAAACGATAAGCTCTCAACAATCTTAAAGGATCTTCTATAAAATTTTTTTCATCAATCATTTTGATTTTTTTATTTTTTAAATCTTTTAATCCATTATTTAAGTCTAAAACCTCAAAATTTTGAATGTTCATGGCAATAGAATTAATTGTAAAATCACGACGTTTCAAATCCTCTTTAATAGAATTATTGATAGGATTTGTGATATCAATAAATGTTTTTTTATCTCGCAAAACAAGTCTATAAATTTTATTTTCTTCATCAAGTGGAATAAATGTGGCATCAAGATTTTCTGACAAGTTTAGGGCATAATCCTTCGCTTCAATTCCACAAACAATTAAATCTTTATCAAAATTATCCTTACCTGTGTACAAATCCCTAATTACGCCACCTACAACGTAAACCTCTACACCTTCTGAATATTTTTTTATATCTTTTAAAATTTTATCATTTTTAAGTTTTTCCAATGTTGGAATTTTCATAAATAATATTTCCTATCGCTACAATAGAGGCAGTATCTGCTCTTAGGATAAGTTCACCTAACGAAATTGTATTCAAATTTTCTTTTTCGAAAAATTCAAATTCTTTCTTTGAAAAACCACCTTCTGGTCCTATTATAACAAGAATTTTATCATTTTGCTTAAATTTATTATTATTTAAAAATTCTTTGAATTGATATTTGCTAGAACGCTCTGTAAAACATAATATGTGGTCAAACTCTTTTTTTATAACTTCTTGAATGGTAGTTAATTCAAAGCATGTCGGAATATCTGCCCTTTCACATTGTTTGAAAGATTCATAACAAATTTTTTGCCAACGCTCAATTTTTTTAGTTATAACATCTTTTTTTACAGCACAATTATCGGTATAAATAGGATAAAATCCTCTTACACCAAGCTCGGTAAGTTTTTCAAAAATAGTATTTATGGCATTGCTATTCAATGGACTAATTGCAATATAAAGGTCATAATCAAGCTTACGCTTCGATTTATAAGAATTTTCTATAGAAACTTTTACGTAATTTTTTGTGATTTCCTCAACCTTCGTTTCATATTGAATTTCGTTTTCATCAATCAAAAGCAAATCTTCACCAATTCTTACACGCAAAGACTTGGCAATATGATTATAATTTTCTTTATCGTCAATTATAATCATATTGCTGTCTATATCTTTTGAATTTATTAAAAACTGTGGCATTAGTAATCTGAATGAACAGGCATATCATCATCATCTTTTAATGATGATAAGTCGTTGCTATAGCTTGTATCAAAGTCTTCTGGTAATTTATCTTGGTCAGGCCAAATTGTTTCTTCATCAAAACGGCAAGCTGCTAAATTATCAGAAGTTGAGAAATCTGAGTTTGCTAAATCTGATTCTTGGAAAACACAACCTGTCATATCAGCTTCTGTAAAGTTGCAATAGCTTACAACAGCGTAACTAAAATCTGCACCAGGTAAAATACTTTCTGAAAAATCACATTCGACAAGGTTTGTTCTTGTAAAATCAACAGATGTTAAATCGCAATTAGTGAAATTAACCTCTGTTAGTTGTGCATCTGCAAATGATGATGAATTCAAGTCTGCGTTTGCAAAACTTACATTTTCTAAAACAAGATTAGAAAAATCAACTTCACTTAAATCAACATCTTCTTTATCTTTAATCCATTCATTGAATTCTTGTGGATTTTCTTGAATTAGTGTAATTAACTCGTCTTTTGAATAATCACTCATTTAAAACTTCTCCTTTAATCTGTTGTTGTAATCTAGTTTGAACTTAATTGCATAGCCATCAATACTAACTGGGTTCGACTGTTAACATTGAATTTTTTATAAATGTTTCTTAAATGCGTTTTAACAGTCACTTCTGTAATGTTTAGCTCGTCAGCTATTTCCTTGTTATTTAGTCCTTTGGTCAAAAGTTCAAGCACAACAGATTCCTTGGGGGTAATATCATTGTTTACCGATTTTACTTTTTTAATATCAATCTGACTGCTATCATTTTTG
>SAMEA104315428__coassemble_1023_pt1 | contig 21430 bp, 23 predicted proteins | sample SAMEA104315428__metabat2_high_PE_004 | metagenome-assembled genome bin SAMEA104315428 (sample SAMEA104315428) | gut metagenome | biome: Monkey gut; feature: monkey-associated habitat; material: faeces | place: China | collected 2013 | reverse complement strand
CAGCTTTTCACTGAACGCTAAAAAATGCTCGTATAATTTGATATAATTTTCCTTACTTATATAAAGTATTTCTATCTAAATTTATTGCCTTTTAAGTTATTACTGGGTTTTGGCTTATGTAAGATAAGAGATTATTTTATAACTCTTAATATTAAGTTGTAAAACTTTTAAAATATCTATATAATTGAAAAATCTTATATTTACTAAAAGGAGCTATTTTGGAAATTATAAAAAAGTTTTTCGCATACATAGTAAAAATTTTTAAATTTCTATGGATAACAAATTTAAAAAATAGCGAAGTTACAGAAACTAAGCATAAAAAATTAAGAACAACGTTCTTGATTTTAAGAAATATTTTAGTTATTTATCTTTTTATTATTTGTGTTTCAAATATTATTAGTGTTATTTCTTTTCATCTATACAACATAAAAGCTTGTTGGGGTAAGGATGTGTGCGTTATTCAAGGTCCTGATTTGAAATATGCTAGACGTATGCCTTCTCAAAGTGAACTTATTAATGATAGATATGTAGTTATCGTTGGAGGGGAAAATCCAGTAAAAAAAGAAAACTCTTTTTTTATTGAGATGAACCCTTTTTCAAAAAATTTAGTAATATTTAAAATGCCTATTATCTTAAAAAAGAAGTATGATTTGGGTTCTAATAATATTCCAGAAGTTTATGATGCTAAATTAAATAAATTTGTTAAAACAAACTATACAGTTTGTTCTTACGTAGAACCTACAATCTACAAGGATTATGCAAAAAACAAAGTTCTTATAAGAGAAAATGGCAAGTGTGCAACTGATGTCTTTTTCAATCCAGACAAAGTTGAATTTGAAAGTATAAGTAAGACTTTTAATGAAGATTTTGTAGATAAAAATAGATTTATGTCTAAAAAATCTTTTTATGCAACGGAAATTATTCCATTAAATGATGAAAAATATATAAAGCAAAATATTTCTACTTTGGAATTGCACGATATAAATTTAGATAAAATTATTAAATTTGATAACAAATATACCAATAGCTTTTTATTCACTATAAAAGAAGAAAATGGCGATATTCTTTTTGTTAACAGAAAATCTTCATACGTATTTAAGAATAAAGAAAATAAATTTGTACCAACTGACAAAAAGACTACTGAAAAGTTGGTTAATATTATTAAAAGATTACAAGAATATTCAAAATTTTATTTTAGTGAACCAAGACTTGAATATTTAAGCATAAATCGTTTAGAAAATAACAAATTTTTATTTACTTGGGAAGAACAAGGTTTTGAAAAATCTACTATTTTTAATTTGATTTATTCTACAAGTTCAGAAAAATATTCCTTTATCTATGATTATGATAAAGATTTGATAAGTGTTGGTCCTGTATTCAAATATAAAATTGAAAATTTAGGTTTAACAAAAATAGGTAAAAACAAATGGTTTGTCTCAGGATATACGAAAGATGGGGAAACTAGACCTCACAAACACTCACAAATCCTAATAATAAAAGATAGAAAGGATAATTAATGCAATTTTCAAAATTTCTAAATTTTGTAAAAAATATAAAAGAAAAGGTTGTTTATGAACTTAATAAAGAAATAAAGATTGATGAAAAAAAAGTAAAAAAAATTTTTAAATCAGTTTTAAAATTTTTATTAAAAAGTTTAAAATTCGGATGTTTAATCTTAATTATTCTTGTCATCCTAACATATATTGCTGTTGCAATATGGTTATATATTGATGAAGTTAATTCGGCTATAAGAGGGTCAGTTGGTATAGAAACTAAAAAAGGACCAAATATGCATTATGCAAGATATGACCACTCTCAAGCTACGCTTGATGATGGCAATGTTTTAGTTATAGGTGGGGTGGGTGATGATGTTCAGCATCAGCCTGAATTATACCTTGCAAAGAAAAATAAATTTATCAAACTTAAAAAGACAGAATGTGCTTATCATAGCCCAGAAATATTTAAAGATACAAAAGGTAGAGTGATAATTTCTGAATCTACTTGTAAAAATGATGTCACATTTAATTCCGAAACAAGAACTTTCGAAAATATTACTGAAAGTGTAAAAAAAGATACTAAACTTGATATAAATTCAAAATTTCAAAATAAAGAAACTACAGAAATTGATATAAAAAAAGAACTTGGAGAAAATAGAATAAATCAGTTAGATGCTAAAGAACTTGATGAGAGAAAACTTGGTATCCGAGCTGTAGAGAGACCATTAATTTTATGGAATCTTCCTATAGAAAAAACAAGAGCTGTTGAAATATCTAAAAACAATCTTGTAAACAAAAGACAATTTATTTTTATGTGTGACAAAGGTGAAGGTATTGCTTTGCAAAGACGATCTCAAGATTTAATTATATATGTAGAAGATCGTGCATTTATGTTTTCTCGAATTGCTTTTGATTATCCAATATTAAATGCTCCTATTACGAGAGTTGGCGAGGATAAGTTTTTAGTTACAGGTGGAAGTACTAATAAAGAAATTGGTAAAAAAATTCCTCATAAATATTCTCAAATTCTGCAAATTAATAAAGCAAAAGCTGACGTGTATAACTAAAACAAACAATACTTATTTGATTTGTGCTTGTTATCGTGGTATATTTTGCGTAAGTTATTACAATTATCTTGGAGCTTTATGAAAAAGATTGCATTTGTTACATATTTATATTCTGACTCAAACTTTAGTTCAGGTGGTGTAAAGCTTAATTACATATTACTTGATGGGTTAAAAAAGGCAGGGTTTCAAATTGATTTGTATGCAGGTCAAATTGAAAGCAATGTTCATAATATTTGTGACAACATTTGCGATTTTGCTGATTTAGACAAAAATCGTGATATGTACGATTTTATCCTCTCTGACAAGGCTAGTATAAAATCTGATATAACTTATATTCACGATCATAGTTATCCGTTTAGAATAGAAAAAATGTTTTCAAAATTTAGATTTGCTCTATACAAAATCTTTAAAAAGAAACGTCATAACGGTAGATTATACGATTTTTATCAAATAAAGGAAAACTTAGCTAGTACAAAGGTTGTTGTTGTATCTTCAAATGTTCTTAAGCAAGATATGATTGATAATTATGAAGTTCCCGAATCAAGAATTGTCGTTATCCCACCTCCTATAGAGGATTATCTAGAACAAACTGTAAAAACAAAACCTGAAAGTATTTTCACATTTGGTCTTTGTGCAGTTGGGTTTGCTAGAAAAGGTGGTTATATAGCTCTTGATGCTATAAGAAGATTGAAACGTAAAAATAAAAACTTTAAATTAAAAATAATTTATCCAAAAAACAATTTCTTCGTAAATCTTTTAGTAAAATTATATGGACTTACAAAATACTGTGAATTTTTAGGAACATTCAGCGATATGTCAAAATTCTACAACACTATTGATTGTTTAATTATGCCATCTGTGTTAGAGCCATTCGGAATGGTTGCTACAGAAGCTCTAGCTTGTGCTGTTCCTGCGATTGTTCCTACTCATTGTGGTGCTTGTGATGCTATAAAAACAGGTTTTAACGGAATCGTTTATGAGGCAGGTAAAAATCCTGCTAAGACTTTAGCGAATGCTATGCAAGAAATGTTAAATATTGATAGTGAAAAGTATTTGCAAATGTCTAAAAACAGTTTAGAAGCTTCAAATTCTTTTAAATCAGATATTTTTACAGAAAAATATTTAGAGCTTTTAAAATAGTATAAAATTTTACTGTTTTTAACAGTTTTGGCGCTTGATTCTTGCAAAATTTTAAGTATGTATTAAAATATATGTATTAAACCGAAATTAAATAGGATTTTTATATATGTTAAAATTGAATTACAAGGAAAAGATTGCTGAAATTTTAGCATCTTCAAATTTCCGTTTTGCAGTATCTTTTATGCTGTTTACTATCGCGATGACGTTTATTATTAGTTCTCAAAACTTCTTTTTTCAAAAGATTGTAGAAAATGGTATTTCTAAAAAAGATGTTGTTGCAGAAAAAACTATTATTGTTGTTGATACTAAAAAAACTGAGCGTCAAAGAAAAAAGGTTGAAGCAAAAGTTGAACCTGTTTTAACTACAGCAGAAGACGATTTTATCAAAACGAATCTTTCTTCTTTAGAAAATTCAATTCACACTATCAGAAGTAAAGGTACTACAAGATATACAAAAAGAGATGAATTAGCAGCGTTATTTGATATTTCTGATGATAATCAAAGAAACTATATAGTGAGTTATCTTTTAAATTCAAGCGACGGTGGTTTAAATAAAGTTTTTGAACAAGCAAAACTTACACTTGCAAATGTGCTTGCTGCAGGTGTTTCTGAAAAAGATTTAGAAAAAGAAAATTTAAACAAAATTTTTCAAAGACATTATGCTTTAAATTTAACAAAGCATCAAAATACAATTGCTAATGCTCTTTTAGAGCAAGTCATTGTTCCAAATATGGTTGTGGATGAAATCGCAACAGATATTGCCAAGAAAAATGCTCGAAATTCTGTAAAACCTTATGAAGTTGTATTTGAAAAAGGCGATAAAATCTTATTTGAAGGTGAACCTGTTACAAAATTAAAACGTGATGCCTTACGTGAAGCAGGTTACAATCTTGTTGATATTAATTTCTTAGGTTTATTTGGAATTTATCTTTTCGTTGCCTTCTCAACCTTCGTTTTCATTATGTTTAAAGAAGATTACGAAAAAAGACACCCTGCAAAATCCAATTTATCAATTTTTGCAGTGCTATCTTTAGTTATGGCATTGATTTCCGTATTATTACCAACAGGGTTCTCTCCATATATTTTACCGTTCCCTGCGTATATAATTATCTTATCAATTTTTGCTAACTCTCGTTTAGCATTTTTATCAACTTTGTTATTACTATGCAATCTAACATTGGGTATGCATTTTGATATAGAATTTTTAATCTCATTCGTTTTGATTTTATTAATTGCCGAAATTTCTGTTTCAAAAGTTAAGTTTTCAAGACGTTCTGACCTTATCAAAGTAGGTTTCTACGTTGCAATGACAGGTCTATTTGTTGTAATGAGTATCTATTTATTAGAAAAATTCTTAATTGACATAGACAATGTTTTAATCATTTGTGATTCATCTATGGCTTTTGTAAACGGTATTATAAGTGCAGTTATTGCTCTTGGTGTTATGCCAATGCTTGAAAGCGCATTTAGAGTTACAACACCTTATGGATTAGCAGAACTTGTTGACCATAACCAACCTCTATTAAAGCGTTTACAAATGGAAGCTCCTGGGACTTATCACCATTCATTATTGGTTTCTAACCTTTGCGAAGCTGCAGCCGAAGCTATTGGAGCTGATCCTATCGTAGCTCGTGCAGGAGCTTTATATCACGATATTGGTAAGTTGAAACGTCCATTATTTTTCGTTGAAAACCAATCTTCTTTTGGTATTGAAAACCCTCATACTAAATTAAATCCAAAAATTAGTAAAACGGTTATCATTTCTCATACCAAAGATGGTCTTGAAATAGCTAAAGAAAACAATTTACCACCAATAATTAATGATTTTATTTTGCAACACCATGGTACAAGCTTGGCAAGTTATTTTTATAATAGAGCCGTACAAGAAGAAGGTGCTGAAAATATTAAAGAAGAACAATTTAGATACCCTGGTCCAAAACCAAAATCTAAAGAGGCTGCTATTCTTATGATAGCTGATGCTACAGAATCGGCCGTTCGTTCTTTGAAAACTCCTACTCCAGAAGAAGTTGATATCGTTATTGATAAAATCATTGCAGAAAGAGTTAATGATGGTCAATTATCAGATTCTCCATTAACTTTGAGAGATTTAAAAACAATTGCAACAACTTTCAGCCGAATTATTCGTGGTATGCAACACGAAAGAATTAAATATCAAAATGATATTGATAAAGAAGTTGAAAAAGCTAAGATGATTCTTCCAGATGTTATGGATAAAGAGTTTGAAGACAAAATAAAATCATTAGAAAGTGATAAGAATGACAAAAATGACGATACCGACCATTAATATTTTTACCGAAAATATTTATGAAAAATGGGATATTGATCAAAAACAATTGATTGATAATGCTAACGTGTATCTAAAATATTTTTTGTCTACTCCTGAAATTTATGAAAATTCTTGTTTAAAAAATCAGGAATACGACACGCTTGTGTTTGATATTCTTTTCTGTGATAGTGAAAAAACTCACACAATGAATAGAGAATATCGTAACAAGGATTATCCTGCTGATATTATTACTTTTGCAATTTTTGCAGACAGTGCAGATGATGAAAAATTTATTTTTGATGGTGAAATAAACCTTGGTGAAATCATTATTGCGCTTGATAAAGTTGAAAAAAATGCAGTTGAAAAAGGTTGTTCTCGTGAAAGAGAATTAAATTTTTTGGTGGCTCACGGAATGATGCATTTGTTGGGATTTGACCATCAAACAGAAGATGAATATAATTTTATTGTTAAATCTCAAGAAGATGCATTAGCGTTAGTAAAAGGATTATAAATTATGTCAAAATATAAAGCAAAAGGTATTTTTGGTGCATTTAGAAATGCGAGTCGTGGTATTCGTTTAGCCCTAAAGTCTGAGGGTAATATCAGAATACATTTTGTCGTTGCAATTTTGGTTTTATTTGCCGCCTATTATCTTAATTTTACTGCTGTTAAATTTTGTATTTTATTATTAACAATAGCAATGGTAATTGTTGCTGAAATGGTTAATTCAGGTTTAGAATACGGTTTAGATGCAGTTTTTCATAACAAGTATTCAAAACTTGTTGGTATGGCAAAAGATATTGCAGCTGGAGCTGTAATGTTCGCAACTTTCATTAGCACTATTATCGGGGCTATATTGTTTGGTGAAAGTTTGCTCTCTCGCTATGGTCATCTACTATTTTAGCGCCTTCTTGAGAAACTTTTGTAGAAATGATTTCACCATTAATATTGAACTGATTCCAGCAATCTTTTACTTTTTGTTTGATGCTATCAATATTGTTACCGTGAGAGATTATAAGAATTGTAGGTCCTGCACCTGAAAGAACACAACCCATAACGTTTTCTTCTTCTTTCATTGCTTGTTGTATTTCTGCAAAAGCAGGAAGTAATTTCATTCTATATGGTTGATGAAGTTTGTCTTTAAGCGCAAATTTCATTAATTCTGTATCTTTTGTTCTGATTGCTTCCATAAACATTGCACATCTCATTGCATTAAATGTAGCATCTTGCATTGGAACTTCTTTAGGAAGTACAGAACGTGCAATTTCTGTTTGCAATTCATAGTCGGGAATGCAAAGTGTTACATGCCATTCTTCTGGCCATTCAAGTTTGTGGTAGAACACACTGCCATCATCTTCAATTGAGCTTGCAACTAATCCACCAACTACGGCAGGTACAATGTTATCAGGGTGTTTTTCAACTTCTGTTGCTATTGATAAAATTGCTGCTTCGTCTGCAGGATTTCCTAGTAATGAGTTTGCAGCCATTAAGCCCCCAACGATTACAGAGGCTGAACTACCTAAACCTCTTGCAATTGGAATTTGTGTTTCAATTGTGATTTTTAAATCGTTTGGAACTTGTCCTGTAAGACTATATAACATTTCTACAGCTTTATAAACAATACAGTTTTCATCTGTAGGAATTTGGCTTGCAGATGCTTCATCTGAAGCTTTATTTGTAATAATATTTATTTCTGTTCCACTACCAGGGAGAACTTTTTCCTCAATAGTAATAACATTATATATAGGTAAAGCTAGACCTAGGCAATCAAATCCTGGTCCTAAATTTGCTGATGTAGCTGGAACTTTTACACTTACTTTCATCTATATACCTTTTACAACTCTTTGCATTATAGCATACTTATACTAATTTTGCCAAATTTGGCTGAAAGGTCGTCTATATGGTGAATTAGGTAGCAATCAGATTCGACATCTTTATCATTTAAATCAATTATTGCTCCCCAATCTGCTCTCCCGTGATGTGCTGCAATCATTCTAGCAACTCTTTTGAAGCCATGCTCCATACATAGCGAATAACCATATTGTGAGTGAGTTAACCAATCTTTTTTAAATTCTTCGTTATAGTCAATCAAGCCTGATTCTTCATCAATTGTGTATTCAAAGATTTTTCCAATATCGTGAAGAATACATGCTGCATAAATTCTATCTCTTGAAATTTTTTGGAAAGATGTTTCAAGGATTGTATCTGCATATTTTAAGCATTCATGCGTGTGAATCATTAATCCTCCCATATAATTATGGTGCATCAATTTAGCTGCAGGCGCTACTTTAATTTCGTGTTCGTGTTTTTCAAAATATTCTTTTAAGAAATTTTTAAGTTTTTCATCTGTAATTTTTTCAATATATTCAACAAGTTCTGAATATACTTTTTCTTGTTCGTCTTTTTCTAAACCTGTTTTTGCTTCTTCAATAAGTTCTAATGCTGAAACTAAACAATTGTTGTATTTTTCATTAAAAGAGCCTGAAACAATGCGTAGTTTGTTTCCTGTACGGAATAATTTGCTATCAAGTCTATTAAGTGTTTCTTCCCAAAGAATACAATTCAATAGACTATCGTCCTCTGGGTCTTTTAATTGCAATTTGCCCATTTTTGTCCCAGATTTTGTATCTCCTATTGAAAATATTACTACTTCGTATATTGTTTCAGTATTAAACATTTTTACCTCTTCTCTTTGTCTACCGTTAAAAAAAGGGTTCTTTTTGAAGAACCCTTTCAAATAAGTTCAATTATTGTTAGTTTTTATTTCTATCAATAATTTTTGATTTGCTCCAAGAGAATGAAGAACGAATTTCTTCACCAACTTTTTCGATTTGGTGGTTTCTACCTTCTTCTCTTAGTTCATTGAATTTTTTGTTGCCTGAATTTACTTCATTTAAGAATTCATCAGCAAATTCACCTGATTGAATTTCAGAAAGAATTTCTTTCATAGCTTTTTTAGATTCTTCAGTGATTACACGAGGACCTCTAGTTAAGTCACCGTATTCAGCTGTATTAGAAATTGAATATCTCATATCAGCAAAACCACCTTGGTTGATTAAGTCAACGATTAATTTCATTTCGTGACAAACTTCGAAGTAAGCCATATATGGTGAATAACCAGCTTCAACAAGAGTTTCAAAACCCGCTTTGATTAATGCTGTGCAACCACCACAAAGAACTGCTTGTTCACCGAATAAGTCTGTTTCAGTTTCTTCTTTGAATGTTGTTTCAATAATACCTGCTCTGCCAGCGCCAATAGCACTTGCGTAAGATAGAGCAACTTCTCTTGAGTCACCTGTTGCATCTTGATATACAGCGATTAATGAAGGTACACCTTTGCCTGCTTCGTATTCACTTCTTACAGTGTGTCCAGGACCTTTTGGGGCAACCATAATTACGCTAACACCTTCTGGAGCAACGATTTTTTTGAAGTGAATGTTGAACCCATGAGAGAACATTAAATATTTGCCTGCTGTCATATATGGAGCAATTTCAGTTTCGTAAACTTTTGCTTGAATTTCATCTGGAATTAAGATTTGGATGATATCAGCCCATTGAACAGCATCTTTGATAGCCATTGTTTTGAAACCATAATTTTTAGCTTTTTCATCACTTTTGCCACCTTGTCTTAAACCTAAAACAACGTCGCAACCTGAATCTTTTAAGTTCATTGATTGACCGTATCCTTGAGAACCAAATCCGATTACAGCAATTTTTTTAGATTTGATTAAATTTTGGTCAATGTCTTTGTCTAAGTAAATCTTTAATTCTGTCATTTTTCTTACCTCACTTTACTCTTCCGTTGTTTATTTATTATAGTCAATAAAAATTTTCTTGCAATAAAACTTCATGTGTTGAAAGAATGTTTAAATTATTTTAGAATACTACTATGAAAAGACTTGCGATTATATTTTTTATAATTTTGTTTATACCTCTTGTTTCTTTTGCAAAAGAGGTAAGTCTTAATGATGATGCAACTTCTGAGAATGAAGAACAAGTTCAAAATCAAGAGGAAGAAGTAGAAGTTTTAAATGGGTATGTTGAGTATTATCCTGATGGAACAGTATTTTTTGATCAAATAAAAGATGCCGAGGGTGTATTCTTAAATATAAAAAATCCTACAACGTACAACCAATATTCGGTTAAGGATGTAAAAGGTATTAATTATGAAGACATAAAGAATAGACAAGTTGGTGTACAAAAACACATTGCAAATGAGCATCATGTTGATAACTTTTTTAAAACATACACAGAAAAAGTTGGAAAAGTATCTTACGGAACAATGTATGGTGCTGATATAGATACTGGTGAATATGAATATACAACAAAGTTTTTTGCTAGATATGATACAAAACGTTTTGGTATTCAAGCTGCGTATGGTATGGATACATATATGTCTACGGGTATTCAAGCAAATCACATATACATAACTCCAGAAATAAAATTGGGTAAAGGGGTTGTATTGAGTGATACTTTTAAAGCAAATACTTTGGGTACAAGAAATGATAATACTGTTATGCTTAGATATACTCCACAATTTATAAAAGATAATCCATTTGATGTTGGGGTTGGAGTTGGTCAAGCTTATTATCAAGATGGTAGAACAAAAAATGTTTTTAAATTTGAAACAACTTTGCGTTTATAGTTAAATTATATTATAATTTTTTGTAAGAATTCTTATATGGTACAAAATGAAAAAAGAAATTGATAATAAAAGATTCAGCTCAAGAAAACATTCAAAAAGATTTTCGTCAAAATCTCCAAAAATGTTCAAAAAAGTTGCATCATTAAAAGATAAAGCAAGTCAAAAAAATAAAAAATCTCAGAAGACTCAAAGTTTTTATTATTCATTTTTAACTATTGTATTATTAATTTTCTTGGCTCAAGTAGCTTTCAGTGCAATTTTGAATATAACTAAAAACATTGCGTATCAAAATAAAATTGCTACAATTAAAAAATCTAAATTGGATGCAGAGAACAAAAACAAATCTCTAAAAAAAGAATTAAAATATTTCTCATCAGCAGAAAGTTTAGAAGCTATTGCAAGAAATAATCTTAAAATGGCAGGTAATGACGAGGTTTTAATCATTATTAACGAAATTAAAAAACAAAAAACAGAAGAAGAACAAGACAAAAAGAAAATCAGTATATTAAATAAATTAGGTAAACATGACAAACAATAACGAAATTTTAACTTACATAACACAATCTTTCGATTTAAAAAGACAAGGTTATTACAAGCAAGCTATAGAAATGTTGTACAAAGCTCTTGCAATTGAAGGAAATAATGTGGAAATTCTTTCTCAATTGGCAGATTTATACTTTTTGTTGGGTAATGATGAAAGAGTTCGTCAATATTCAGAAAAAACTTTGGATATAAATCCTCAACATTTAGAGTGTTTAAAGCTTTTAGCAAAATTAGAGATAAAAAATAACAACTTAGAAAAAGCTAAAGAAATTGCAGAGAAAATTTTAGAAATTTCATCATCAAGCGAGTATGTTGCTGAATATATAAGCATTTTGAGAAGATTAGGTGATTTTGATGCAATAAAAGAATATAAAGATTCTCATGAAATCACTGACAAAAAAGTTATATATGAAATAGCTTCTGCGTATGCAGATAAATCAAAATATCAAGATGCTATTTCAATGATAGAACCTTTGGTTGCAAGTGGTTGTGAAGATTCTGAAATTCTTACTCTTTTAGGTATTTTATACTATAACGTATTTGATTTATATCGTTCAAAAGCTGTTTTCCAAATGCTTGAAAATAAAGAAGACAATCACGTTTGTATGCATTATTTAGGGTTATTTGCTTTAGATGAAGGTAAATTTATGGATGGTATAAATTATCTTCAAAAAGCTTTGATATTAAATCCTACAAATGCTCAATATGCTTTTGATTTGGCAAATGCATATTATTTGAATGGTTGGATTGATGAAGCTGTAAAATTCTTTAACGAGGCTATTATTAAAGAACCAGATAACAAAGAATTCTTGTATGCGTTAGCTTACTTGTATTACAGAAACGGAGATTATGAAAAAACTCGTGGCGCTGTATTCAAGATTTTCAAAATAGATGAAAATTACTTACCTGCAAAGATTTTGAGTGCTCTTGTAAAACTTGAAACGAAAGATGTTTTAGGTGCACGTTTTGAATTAGAGCAGTTAGTAGATTTAGAATCTGAAGATGATTTTGCTATCTTTTCATTAGCTAAGATTTATCTTGAATTAGGCTTGTATGAAAAAGCTAAAACATATATGGAACGTGCTCTTGAACTTAAATATGATAGTTTAGAATATATGTGTGAATATATTAATATTGTTATTCAAGAAGGCAATTATGAATTTGCACAAAAACTTGTTGATAAAGTAAAAGAAGTTAGCGAAAACTATTTCGACAACTGGGTTTTACAAGCTAGGATTTATGACGCTACGGAAAATTGTGTTGCTCTATTTGATACAGCTCAAAAACTTATTGAAATGGATTCAAACAGATATGAAGGTTATTATTTCAATGCTTTAGCACTTTATGTTTCTGAAGATGTTTTGTTTGCAATTGAAAGTTTGAAGAAAGCAATTTCTCTAAACGTAAATGACGCATCATTATATGTTCTTATGAGTCAGTTCTATCAATCAATTGGAAGAAACGAAGAAGCGTTAATGTATTTAGATGAAGCAACAAATATTGAGCCAAGTGCTAAAAATAAAGAATTGTATATGAATTTGGTTTCTACTGTAAGAAGAGAAAGACATAATAGCACTATGGATTAGTGTTTTAAGTATTTGCAACCTTCATCTTGTTTATCAATTTTTCCATCAAAATTGTTATCAACTCCGTCAAAACAAGAACTGATAGAGTCTTTGCCTTCTGCTGAAATGTTTATTTTTAAATATTTATCAGGAATTTTATTCCAAATTATATTGAATTGATTTATAAAAAATTCTGCAATTTTAGGATTGTGTAAAATGATTGTATTTTCGTCATTTTTAATTTCTCCACTTTTGGAAAAATTCATAGAGCCAATTACTACAGTTTCATTATCTACAATTATTGTTTTAGCGTGCATTTTGCCTGCGTAATTTTCTACTTTTACATCAATTCCTGCGCTTCTTAAAAGTTTATGTTGAGAATATTTGTTATTTGCGTTTCCAGCATCAACAATAATTTTTATTTTAACCCCTCTATTTTTAGCAGAAATCAACGCATTTGTAAGGCCTTTGTGTGTTATTAAGAAGGTTGGCATATAGATACTATGCTTGCTGTTGTTTACCAATGGGATGATTTGATTTGTTATAGTTTTGTCTTGAGGTGAAAAATAAACTGATAACTCGGTTGCGCCTATTACAAATTTATTTTTAGGTGTTTTTGTTTTTTCATTATGGAATTTTCCTGAAAGCATTTGATTAAATTCGTTTTTGTAAACTTGAGCTACCTTTTCTGATTTTATAATTATAAATGAATTTGAATTATAGTTTGATAAATCAGAAGGGCTTATATTTGCAGAACCTGTAAAAATTGTTCTATCGTCAAAAATAATAAATTTATTGTGCATAATAAAAGGTTTTGACGCAGAATTTTTATTATCGCAAGCTGTATCTTTTATAATATTTAGTAGAGGCAGAGTATCTGGATAATAATTTTTATTGTTCGAGTCAAGGTCGTAGACCATTCTTATTTTTACGCCTCTGTTTTGTGCATTAATTAAAGCTTGTTTTATTTTTGGAATATTGTTATAACCATAAATCGCCATATCAATAGAATATTTTGACTTGTCGATATTATATTTTAATAGTTTACAAATGTCTGTGCCACAAGAGTCATCTGGCTTTAGAGTTTTTGTTAAATCTGTAAAAGCAACTTTTACACTACCTGTATCAAGAGTTGCCATAGTGTTGTCTATTTCTGTCGGTTTTGCTTTTTCGGGTTTTGTAATTTTACAAACTTTGCATTCCTTTGCGTCTTTTGGAAGGTCAGACTTTTTAACAATAATGTAGTCGTGTGCCATTCTTCCATATTTACAGCTTAATCTATGGTACTTTTTCGATTTAAGATTTAATATTCTTAAATTGTCTAGGTTTTTTAAAATAATTTCGTGATTATTAAATGTATCAACATAGCTTTGACCATTTATTTCAATGTCATTTTTATTGGAATTATATTTAACTTTTTTATTCTTCAATAAATTTATAGAATATTCTTTTGCAAAATAATCGTATGCAAATTGTTCTTCATCTTTGCCAAATTTTTTCAGGTTTAATTTTAAATTAAGAACTTCTTCATTATCAATTTGTCCGTTTTTATTAAAGTCTACGCCTATCTGACTTGGATTATAAACTTCAAGTACTTCAAATTTATCTTCAAAATTGGTTATAAAAATTGAAAATATGACAAATAATATTAAAATTATAAAAAATGATATTTTTCTCATGAATTTATACTATTTTACAACAAAAAACACTAAGAATGCTTGAAAAATTTAGAACGATTATTATAATTAATATATGCAAAAAGGACGTAGATTAATATACATATTTGTTGTTGTGTTTCTTCTTAATGCATTAGTATCTTTTGCAGTAGATGATTTACAATTGAGAGATTACACTCCAATTGTCGTTCCAAAGGGAACTTTTGTGCAAGTTATAAATTTGCAAGAATTTTCTACTGAATATAATGACGACACTACAAAGTACCTAAAATTTGCTGCGACAGATGACACATATATGTACGATACAGTTGTTGTTCCAAAAGGTACAATAATTCACGGTGAAATTGAAAAAGTTAATGAACCAATTGTTGGAACTCACGCTTCGATGATTGTAAAGTTAACAAAAATGCAACTTCCAGATGGATTTGAAATTCCTATAAAAGGATATATATATTCTGGAAACCCTGAATATATCATTGGTGGAGGGGTTACTGAACCTGAAAAATATAAAAAGTTGCCACATTATCAAGAAGGTTTATATAAAGGAACGTTAAGATGGATTCCTGGCCCAACTTTAAAAATGGGCGAACACCTTACTATTGCTGCAGGAGCGCAACTTATTATGGTTTTTGATAAGCCTGCATACATAACACATACCTTAACAAATTGACACGATTTAAAATAAAATTTACAATGGTGTTTGTAATATTTTGTGGAGGAATGATGAAATATAAGTTGGTAGGGCTAATATGCGCATTATCAATGGTTATCGGGCAAGCATTTGCAATGCCTTCTTCTACAGTTGGGGATAGAGTTCCTCTAAAACCAAACGAATTGACTACAAGACAAAAAGTTATTACTGTTCCTGCAATGACAACTTTTTCAGTAATGACAACTTATGAGTTAAATTCAAACGCTTTATTAACAGGTCAAACTGTTACAGTGGCTTTACCAGAAAACTTTACGTATAACGGAGTTATGATTGCGCCTAAGGGAAGTGTTCTAACAGGTAATGTTATTGAAGCAAAAAAAGCAAGACAAAACGGTACAGATGGTAAATTAAATATGAGATTTTCTCTAATTACTACTCCGTACGGATTGCAAATACCTATCGTTGCAATGATTAAAACAAAAGATTTGTCAGGTGTTTTGGTTGGTAGCAATGAAAAGGAAAAAAGCGAAAAAATCGCAAAACTTACAAAATCAAATTCTGTGGATGTGGATGAGATGTTGTTAAAAACTATTTGGAATTTTGGTGAAAATGTTGTGGTTCCTGCAAATACAACTTTGAATATTGTTTTGGCACAACCAATCACAATTACACCTATTCAATTTAAGTAAAAAATATTAGAAACCAAGGTAATTTGATTTCTGATTTAAATGTAAATAATATACATAAGAAATAAAAGGTAGAAGATGTCAATATTAGGAAATTTAAACAATTTAATAGACGATGAACCACAAAAAGGTGGTTTTAAAGTTCCCAAAGTTGCAAATCTTGACGACGAAAAGGGACTAACTTTTAAAAAGTGCGTTGCAATTTCATCAGCATTACATCCGTTGGTAGCATTTTTTATAATAGCTTTGAGTTTTCTCTTAATGCTATTAGGCATAAATTTATTTATGTTTAAAGCTCCACAAACAAAAACTCAAGATATTGAGTTTGTTTTGGTGGATAAGGAACAAATGCCAATTAATAAAAACACAAAATACAGAGCTGATAGAAATTCAAGAGCTGGTGGCAAACACGATCCTAAAAAGAAAGTATCTATGCCATCTAAAGCGACTAAAAAATCGCCGACAGTAGCAAGTTCAACTCAAAAGTTGATTAAAAAAGTTGCAAAACAACAAGCACAACATGCAGTTAAAACAAAACATGTGGTAAAACAAACTCAATCACCAGCACCTAAGAAGGCTAGTCAAACAGCACCAAAACCAAAGATGCCATCAACAAGACCTTCTTATGCTCCACCAAGTGCTCCAAAAATTAATACAACTCAAAAAGCACCGATTGGTTTACCTGCACCACCATCTATCAACACTACTGGTAGATCATATTCTACAGGTCCTGTTGGTGGTAAGAGCTCAAGATCAGGTTCTTACTCTGGTACTGGTTCAAGAACAGGTTCTTCAAGTGGTAGAACTTTAGCTTCTGCAGGTTCAACAGGTAGCAGAGGTGGCTCAGGTTCTGTTGGTAACGGTGGACCAGGGGGTAATCCAAATGGGCCTTGGGGTGTTGACGCTTTAAGAGAGCCAAACTTCGCACCTTATATGAGAGAATTGCAAAGTAGAATTAAATACAATTGGGATCCTCCAAAAGGTAACGAAAGCAAGAGAGTAGTTCTTTTATTCAGAATTGCTAAAAATGGTCAATTGCTTTCAAATAGAGTTTCAAAATCATCTGGTTTAGCTGCAGCAGATAGAGCAGCACTAAATGCAGTTGAGGTTACAGCTCCATTTAGACCATTACCTGCTGAATTCAAAGGTCAGTATATTGATATTCAATTTACATTTGACTACAACGTTTTCGGCGCAACAGGTTATTAGTAGATAAATAATTAAGTACAACATAAAAAAAAAGAGGAAAAAATTATGGAATTATTATTACATTCAATTCAATTAGATTGGCCAGTATTATTACCAATTCTGATTTGTTCAGTTTTAGTTGTTGCAGTTGCAATTAACAGATGGGCTTATTACCAAAAGAATAAACGTGACGTTGTTGAGTTTATTCCAAAATTACAAAAAGAATTGTTGAAAAACAATTTGAATGGTGCTCAAAACTTAGCAGTATCAGTTGGTGGCGTAGTTGGTGAAGTTACAGAAGAAGCTGTTAGAATTTTTGCAGAACAAAAATCAGGTTTCTCTCGTTCGTTCGATATCGCAGCTAATCTAGCTACTAGAAAATTAGAACATCATTTAACAATCTTAGGTACAATCGGTGGTGTTGCTCCATTCCTAGGTTTGTTTGGTACAGTTGTTAGAATTCTTTATACATTCCAAGATTTAGCAGTTCAAGGTAACCAATCAGCAGCAGTTGCTATGGGTATCGGTTCAGCATTGATTGCTACTGCATTCGGTCTTGGTGTTGCGATTGTTGCAGTTATTTGCTACAACTCTTTCCAAGCTATTGTTAAACGTTACGAAGACGATTTCCAACTTATTAAGTTGTTATTCTTAAGCTTTGTTGACGGTGAAGAAGCTAATCAACCACAAAATGTATCTATGTAAGGAAGTAAAAAATGGCAGTATCTACACGTAAAAAAGGAAAACTTTTTACAGAAATAAACATCACTCCATTAACAGATATTTTCTTGGTATTGTTAATCATTATGATGGTTGTTGCTCCAACATTCCAATCAATGGACAACTCTATCAATGTTCCTGAAATCAATAGTGGTCTTACTATTGAACAAAAGAACGCAACAGTATCAATTACTAAAAATGGTGAAATGTTTTTAAATGGTGCTCCAATTTCTGAAGGTGGTTTAGCAGATGGCTTAATAGCTTTAAAACCAAAATTGGAAAAACCAGAAGTTGTTGTTAAAGCTGATGCACAAGCAAAAAGTTCAGAAATTATGAAAGTTATGAACGCAGCAAAGGCAGCAGATTTCGAAAAATTAATAGTTGCAGGTGAACCTTTGAGTAAAAAAGAACAAAAAGAACTTGCAGAAACTATTGATGAAGTACAAGATGGAACTTTAGATCCTTCTTCTATAGACAATAATGTAGATGAATGGGCTGAGTAGGAGGTATTAATATGGCAATGAGAGATTCTTTTAACGAAATTAATATTACTCCATTAACGGATATTTTCTTAGTATTGTTAATCATTATGATGGTGATTGCACCATTGTTGGATCAACAAGGCTTAAATCTTACAGTTCCGGATATTGTGAAACAAGAGGATTTAAAAGATGCTAAGTTGATAACGGTGCTAGTTACTAATGATAATAAATACGTTATCAATGATGAAGAAGTCCCTGAAGCTGATTTGGAAAACACTATAAAAAGTATGATTACTGAAAATCCAGATGGATTAGTTATTCAATCAGAACCTGATTCAGTACACGGTACAGTTGTTAAGCTGATGGATAAAGCTAGAAATGCAGGTGTAAAAAACGTTTCAGTAGTTGAAGGGTAGTAAAATAATTCCATTTATATTTGAAAGAGTCGAAATTTTATTTCATAAAATTTCGACTCTTTATATGCTTATCATATATGTATAATATTTTTATTTACCTAATTTTTTTATATGTTTTTTATAGTTTCTTGTATTATATTTAAACATATAATCAGCACATCCTAGACCAGGACCTTCAACGCAACGTTTTATATGGTCAGCTTGCATTGGATATAGTCCAACATGGTCTTTTGTTAGAATGAAATCATAGATATCTTCACCAAAAGTATTTGGGCCTTTTGCTCCATTAATATCAATCATTACTGTTGCACATCTGCCTCTTTCCATTGTACAATCTGGGCTTACTACTTTTGTTAAAACAACCATTCCATTCTTTAACTTGATTTTATAAAAATTGTAAATGTATAGTTGAGTTTCATCTTTATATTTATTTCTGAAATTTATATATCTAGGGTAGCAAATGCCATCGTTGTCGTATTCGCAATTTTTTTCAGTAGGTAAATATTTTGCTAACTTATTTCCAAACTGAGATGTTTTTGTTGTTTTTTTATCCCAAACATATTTTTCTTTTTTTAGCGAGTTTTTGTAAGCTATTTGAATGATTTCAAAGCCAGTCTTTGCTTTATTTATGATAATTTGATTTCTCACTTTACATATAATAAAAGCAGCTACGACCACTACAATAATTACTGAAATAATTAGTAGTAACCCTTTAGATATTTTTATTTTTAATGAATCCATAATAACTCCTATCTTATCTAGTTAAGGCTCTACGGTAGCGTTTTTCTTCTTTAGCTTGTTTTTTGACTTTTTCGTTAAGTTCTTTAGTTACATATTTATCATATTTTTTGTAATTTCTGTTTTTATATTTAAACATATATGCTGCACAGCCTTGACCAGTTCCATTTAAACAACGTTGGTTATGGTTTGCTTCTATTATGTAAGTTCTTATTCCGTCTTTGTAGATGCCAAAATCATACAAATCTTCACCAAACTTATTCGGTCCTTTTGGGGCACAATTTATGTCAATAAATATTGTACCACATCTTTCTCTAGTGTGAGAACAAGTTGGGCTAAGTATGTTAAAAGCAACACATACGTTATTTTTTAATTTTACCTTGTAGTAGTCACCAATTTGCGTACGATTAATAGTAAGTCCTTCAGGTGGATTTTTGAAGTTTATGTATTTAGGAAAACAATTTTCCTGATTTGAATATTCACAAACTGTTTTTGTTGGTAAATTTTTAACGAATTCCTGAGCAAATACAGTTGTGCTCATATCTTTTTCATTCCATTTGAAGACTGTTGTTTTAAGAGTTTTTTGATAAGCTTCATTTAAAATATTAAAAGTAGATTTTGTCTTGTAGATAATATATTTATCTTTTATAAATCCAAATCCAAAAATACCTATAATAATAAGTATGACTACATATATAACGATTTTAGTAGAAGTGTTTGTCTTAAAAGTTATGCGCATGGGAAACTCCTTTTATTATTTTTTTTTAGTATAACATATTGCATTATATTTTTAAACCAATTTCAAAGGAAATTTAAATTTATATTAAATTCATGCTGATTAGGGGTAGGCAAACATGTGATATAGTGGTATAATATACATGGCTTACTATAATCGAATACGGTGAAGAATGATTTCTAATCTACTTAGAATGCTTTGTGTAGCTGCATTTTTAGGTATTTTGTTATTCAGTATCGCACAGAGTACAAATACCCAAAGTTCGGCTAAAAAATCACAAGGATTCATAAATTATAAATCAGTTACTGAACGCCGAACTGTTCAAACTCACCAAAGTTACGCACCTAATATTATATATTTGGGCGACAATAACCCACAAAATTCAGGTTTAGTTAAGCTACGTTCAAGAACTAGATAACAATAATTCTTAGAATATCATTCATAATTTAATAGTAGCCTTAATTAACTTTATTAGTTAAATTTGTGTAAATCATTGAAAGAAGAGGTTTTGATGAGTTTAGGAACTCTTGAAATTGAAATTTTAAATATAGTATGGCAAATACAAAAAGAAGACGAAGATAGAAATATTTCAGTAAAAGATATAGTCGATTATTTAAGCCAAAAGAATATCGAAAGAGCTTACACTACCGTAAAAACGGTTATGGACAGGCTGAGCACGAAGGAATTACTGGTAAGATATCGTTCTGGAAAGAAATTTTATTACAAGTCCGTCATGGACAAGGAAGAAATGGCCAAAATGGCTATCCAAGATATGTTACAGCAATTTTTTGATGGCGACAGTTTGAATTTAATTCATTTTGTAGAACAGGAATTTGTTAATCTAGTAAAAGAGTAAGAAGGATTTCGTATTTGATGCTTACGAATGTAATCAAAAAACTAAAGAGCAATATATTTACCGATAAGCAATCGGCATTTACTCTTGCTGAAGTTGTGATTGCAATTGTTGTATTAGGTGTTATAGCATCTACTCTTACTGGCGTTGTTTATTTTTCAAGAAAAGATATTAACCATAAAGATTTAGTAGCCACATTACAAAGTCAGGTAATCAAATTAAATCGTTCTTACAAAATTGCATTAGCAGAAAATGATGATTTGGATAGATGGGTTTACAAAAATCCAAAAGACAATTCTGTTGAAAAAATGCGTTCTGTAACACAAGCTAAGCAAAATGAAATGTTTGCAAAAGTTTGGGAATCTTATTTCCCATCAACAAAAGTTTGTGGTGCAGGTACAACAGATACTTGTTTCCCAAAATCAACTGTTTCTGGTCAAAGTTCTGTAAATTACAATGCAAAATCTGATTATTACAAAATGAGAACAGGTGATGGAGCATCAATTGCTATTAAAATTTCTGACCACATGTGCCGTGGAA
>SAMEA104315428__coassemble_961_pt1 | contig 23965 bp, 22 predicted proteins | sample SAMEA104315428__metabat2_high_PE_004 | metagenome-assembled genome bin SAMEA104315428 (sample SAMEA104315428) | gut metagenome | biome: Monkey gut; feature: monkey-associated habitat; material: faeces | place: China | collected 2013 | reverse complement strand
ATTCTAATCCATTTTCATCATTAAATATCGCTGGTGCAAACCAAGATGCCTCTTCATCATCTTCTTCTGGTCTTGATTATTCAAGCAATAAACAAGATTCAAAACAAAAAGAAGATGTCAAAAAGATTTCTTTGAAACATAGGATTGATCTTGAAAATGAATTGCAAACTCAATCAATTCAAGAAAATATTATGTTGCAAGCTCGTAAACAAATCGGTGGAAGCACAGGGTTAATGCAAAAATTAAACTTTATGCAAACACAAGCTGCAATTTCTGCTTATAGTGCTCGTGCGTAAACGCGAACGAGCAAGACAGCTGGTGTTGCTCAAAAAGTTTTATTAGAAGAATGTGAATTATGACAGAAAAGACACTTTTTAAAAGTGTCTTTTCTTTATAGAAGAGTTTTTTACTTCCATTATTTATTTTAAATAATAAAAGATACGAATATATTTTAATTGTAACAAAATATTAACAGAATAAGTCAAAACCCTAAAGAAATCATGGTTTTGAACCGATACATAATATGTAAGGGATAAACAAAATCAGTTAGGGACAAGATGACTTATAACGTTGGCTTAAAATCTCATAGTGATGTTGATGTAAAAGCATTAAAATCTGTAACAAAAGATATTTACAACAATGCTTCTATTCAAACAACTGCATCTCAAGCAAAAGTTAGAGATATAACTGGTATTGATTTATACAAAGGTAAAGTTGATTCTGACACAGCTCGTCAAATCGCACTTAATAACTCAGGTTTACAAATTCAAATAAATAATAACTTAGCTGCAAAATTAAGATATTTGAATACTCAAGCAGCTACAGTAACATTACAAGAAACTTCAACTGCAATCGCTGGTGTTGCTTCTCAAGTAATGGAAGAAATTAATGGCGAAAATCCTTTCGCTAACAAATTCTCAGCTACTGATAAAAAAACAGGTTACTTATTTATCAAAGCTGCATAAAATTTTAACAATATAATTTTCCCTTTCCCTATTAATTTTCAAGGTTGTGTGTGTTTAAACGACAACCTTTTTTATTGCCCATTTTATGGGCAAAATTTTATTTATATAGCAAAAAAGAGATGTCTTTCGACACCTCTTTTTGTTTTGTAGGTTGGGGTTTTACCCCAACAATAATTAGTCGTTGTTATCTTGTCTTTCTGGTTTGTAAACTTTGTGACCATCTAAAACGTATTTATCTAAAGATGCTCTACCAGCTGATTCTTCAATACCACCATATAAGTTGATACCACGTTTTTTGAATTGAGCTTTCCATAATAATGGTTTGTAGCCTTCATCAAAACCAGTTAATTTTTGAACGTCTTTAGAATTTACACTGTAATAAACTGTGTCGATACCAGACCACATAATACCACCTGCACACATTACACAAGGTTCAGCTGTAACATACATTTTTAAACCTTTGTTTGATAAGTCGTAAGTGCCAAGTTTTTCGCATGCTGCTTTAATACAGTTCATTTCTGCGTGATGTAAAGGACATTTGTCTTTTACAACTGTGTTTGCAGTTTTTGCAACTAAGTTACCGTTTTTATCGTAAATCGCTGCAACAAATGGACCATAGCCTTCTTTCATTTTTTCATTATTATAGTTGTGTAATTCCATAATAATTTTTTCTGCTTGTAATTTTTCATCAGCAGACATTGTCATTGTGTTTACTGTTTCAGCTGAAAAAGCTGGAGCTGTAAATCCAACGAACAACATTGCTGTTAAAATTAATAATGTCTTTTTCATACTTATATTCCTTTTCCTATTTTATGCTAATTCTGCTAAAGCTTTTTCTAATTCTTCATCATTAGGAGCTTTACCGTGCCATCCTGCTTGGTTTTCCATAAATGAAACACCTTTACCTTTTGTAGTGTGAGCAATAATTGCAGTTGGTTTGTCAGCTGTTTTAGAAGCCATTAATGCTTCGTAAACTTCTTCAATATTGTGACCGTCGATTTCTACAACGTTCCAATTGAAAGCTCTTAATTTGTCTGCTAAAGGTTCTAAAGCTTTTACTTTTTCAACATCGCCGTCGATTTGTAGCATATTTCTATCAATGATAGCTGTTAAGTTATTTAAACCTCTGTGAGGAGCTTGCATAAATGCTTCCCAACAAGAACCTTCTTGTAATTCGCCATCACCAAGATATACAAATACGTGAGATGGTTTTTTGTCTAATTTAAGACCGATAGCCATACCACAGCCCATTGATAAACCTTGACCTAGAGAACCTGTTGCAACTTCAACACCAGGTAAGTGATTGTTTGGGTGACCTTGTAATCTTGAACCAAAAATTCTAAATGTCATTAATTCTTCTGCAGGGAAGAAACCTTTTTGTGATAATACAGAGTATAGAATTGCTGATGCATGACCTTTTGAAAGGATGAATCTATCTCTATCTTCTTTCCATTCTGGAGAAACATTCATAACTTTTTGGTATAAAGTAGTTAAAATTTCTACTGCTGATAAAGCACCACCACAGTGACCTGATTTAGCATGATTTACCATTTTTAAAACATTTCTTCTATTTTGTTTACATAAATCTTTTAATTCATCGATTTCTTTTTGTTCTAACATATTAAACCCCTTTTTTCAAATATTGTTCTTCAATTATACTACAAATAAATATAGGCAAAGTTGGAAAGATTCTTTTAAATCTTTCTGGTTGTTTAATTGTTCTGTACAACCATTCTAGTCCTAATTTTTGCCAAATTTTTGGAGCACGTTTTACGTTACCTGCCCAAACATCAAAACTTCCACCAATACCAATCATAAGTGTTGAAGGAAGTACATTTTTTGCTTCATAAATAAATTCTTCTTGTTTTGGAGCTCCCATTGCTACAAGCAATAATTTTGGAGATTTTTCTTTCAATTCATTTATGATTTCAGAATTATTTTCAAAATATCCGTTGTGTGTATAAACAAGATTTAAGCCCGAATTATTCTTTAAAAGAGTTTCAGTAGCTTTTTCAAGAACCTCTTGTTTTGCACCAACTAAAGCTGTAGGAATACCTGATTTTGCTGCTTCTTCAACAAGTCTTTTTGCAAAATCTATTCCTGCAATTCTATCTACTTTTTGACCTTTTATTAATAATCCAATTTTGATACCTATTCCGTCTGCAACAACAAGTTCAGCCTCTTTTAGAATTCTTTCAAGATGAGAATTCTTTTTAGCTGATTCAATGATTTCTGGATTTATTGTTACAATGTGTGAACTTTTTGAACCGTCAAGTAAAGTTTTTGCGTATTTAAAAGCATCTTCTGTACTAAAGGTATCTATTGGAAAGTTCAATAAATTTACTGTTTTGCGTTCCATATAATATATTATATATTAAAAAAACTTGAAATAAAGGAAATTTTAAGATAATATAATTTCGTCGAAATAAGGAGATAAGATTATGAGAAAATTATTAGTAGCAGTATGTTTAGTTTCTATGGTATTTGCTACAACAGCTATTGCAGCAGAAACTTACACAGAAAAATTTGTTCAAAGCAAAACTCAAAAAATTGTAGATGCTGAAAAGAAAGCAAGAGCACAACAAGCAGAAAATGAAAAGAAAGCAAAAGCAGCAAGAGAAGCACAAGCAAAAAAACAAGCAGAAGCAAAAGCAAAAGTTGAAGCTGAAAAAGCAAGACTAAAAAAAGAACAACAAGCTCGAGAAGATAAAATCAAAGCTGAAAAAGCAAAAGCTAAAGCAAAAGTTGAAGCTCAAAAGAAAAAAGACCAAGAAAGAAAAAAAGCAGCCCAAAAGAAAATTCAACAAAAGAAAGATGCTTTAAAAACTTTAACTACTTGGTAGCGCGAAGCGAGCAGAGGCTGGAGAGCTTTTGCGAAAGTGATGAAATCACGATAGCAAAACTCGGAATTGCCGTTTAACGCGAGCGAGCAAGACAGCGAGCAGAGGCTAGAAAACTTCATATTTTGAAGTTACAAATATTTAAGAGGGGCGACATCTTAGATGTCGCCCCTCTTTTATTGCAAAAAGAATGAATTATTTAGATTACTCTTCGCAACCAAAAGCAACTGTGATATGTTCTTTTGGATTTACAGAAGAGATTTTGTAACCGTTAGGGTCAACTAGGTAAGCAAATTCATCACCTGTTGATTGGAATAAGCCCATAGTACCAGAAACGGCTGTTCTCGTAATATCTATTGGAGCTTTAACTGTTTCAACAACAGAATCTGCTAAACTTCTACCTGCTGCAGGAAGTTGTGCTTGTAGAGTTTCACCGAAGGCTGTACCAACACCACCAGTTACGTTTTCAACAGCGTTACCCAAGTTAGCGATTGCGCCACCTACTGTTCTACCTGCGATACCAACTAATGAACCTGTCCATGTGAATGGCATTGTTATTAATCTTGATACAGGGTTAGGTGTATTTTGTTTAGTGATTTGTGCTGTTAGAATTTGTTGTGGTAATTCTGCTTTGCAATCACCGTTTTGAATTTCTGTAAATGCTAATTTTAATGCACCTTTTTGTGAACCTGATGGTCTAATTACTTCGATAACTTTACCACTTACGTAAGAACCTGCAGGGAAGGTTGTACCATTGATAGTAATGCTTTCAAGAGATTTCGCTGTAAAGTGCTGACCTACGTTAGCATTTTTAGCGTTAACTTGATCTCTAAATTCCATTTTTAATGTTGGAACTTGAATCATTTCTGAGTCTTCAACATAAGCTTGACGGTTGTCATCTAGTGGGCAACTTGCGTTAGCTGTTTGAGGATTTTTGTCGTAACCTGCTGCTACACGTACTGGTTGTAACATTGAAGCAACTTCTGCTCTCGATGCTTTTTTATCAGGGTTGATTTTTGATTGGTTAGGTGAATTTTCTAATGCACCCATTTGGATTGCTTGAGCAATTGGAATTTGTGCCCATTCAGGAATTGTGTTAGCATCTGAGTATTTTGATAAAATTTCGTCTGCTTTACATTTGTCCATGTTGCAATCTTTTGAAGCTTTTGATAATGCAACTAAAGCTTCTGCTCTTGTTACAGAGTTATGTGGTTTAAATGTGCCATTTGGATAGCCTGACATCAAGTCTTCGTCAACAGCTTTTGCAATTAAAGGATTAGCCCAGTTTCCTGCAGGAACATCAGAGAATAAACATTTTGTAGGTAAACCACAAGTGTTCATATTCATACCTTTAACTAACATTGTTGCAAACTCTGCTCTTGATACGTTTCTTGATGGTTTAAACATACCGTCAGGGTAGCCTACGACAACATCGTTTCTTGCTAATTTATTGATATCACATGCTGCCCAGTAGTTGTCTGATACGTCTGGGAACATTTTTACTAAATCTGCTGCTGCACCAGTTAAACCTGATGTTTTAGAATTTATTTCAAATGGAAGATAACTTTTCTTCATTACGTCCATTGAATTTTCAGTATTAATATCAATTGGGCAACCACAATTTTGTTTTTTCTCTTGCTTTAAGCAAGTATCTCCAATTACAGGAATGTCGCAAGCTGCACCTGTCATGCTTGTATTGTTAATTGTAGTTCCTGCTGTTTTGTCTAAAGAGTTGTTTGAAAGTACACTACCTTCTGTTAGGGTAATACCGTTACCTAATTCGCCTACGTAGTTGTTTGTACCATAAACAGCATTAGGGTAAGCGTATGCTTGATGCATTTCTTGTCTTGTTGCTGTTGCAGGTTGATTACAGCTTGCGCAAGTTGGTTGTGCTGGTAAATCACATTTACTTTCTTTTGCTTCACAAGGTTCGCATGGGTCAACTTGTTGTTCCATTTGACATGGGCATGCTCCACCTGTTACCTCTTCTGGGGCAGTTTTATTGCATCCACAGTCTGCCATTGCACTACTAAATGTGCAAGTTGCAACTCCTAATGCAATAGCTGCTGCTACTGTTAGTTTTTTTATCTTCATTTTTAACCTCCTTATTTGTGAGTTTCAATCTCTTACTAAAAGTTCTCTTTTTTGAACTCTTTATGATTATTATTCTTTTATGATTTATAAACATTGACTAAATTAACTATTCAACTAGGTGATTTCTCATTAACCGAAAAGAGTATATTAAAATTTTTTATATCTTTTTAAAAATTTTTTATTCATTACGTTATTTTGTAGTAAAATTTATATAGAAAAGAGGAAATGTATGAAATTAGGTATGCCGAAAGCAATGTCTTATTATTACTATTATCCATTCTTATATGGATTTTTTAAGGCATTAGGAGTAGAAATTATTTTATCAGATAACACGACTAAAAAAACTTTAGCAGAGGGTGCGAGCAGAGTTGTTACAGAAACTTGTTTGCCTGTAAAAGTATTTGTTGGTCATGTTTTAAATTTAATTGAAAAAGGTGTAGATAAGATTTTTGTTCCTTCTTATCAATCAATTGCACCAAAAATTTATAACTGTTCTAAAATCAGAGGACTTCCTGATTTGATTAGAAATGTTGTAAAAGAAAAATTTACTCTTGTCGAACCAACTCTTGATAAATCGGCTAAAAACCAAGGTTTGAAAGAATTTTTAGTTGAATGTGCAAGCTATTTTAATATTACAGATATGAATTTAATTAAAGAGGCTGAAAAAGCTGGTTGGAAAGTATGGAATAATTTTAACGTTATGTTGAAATCAGGTATCCAATATGCAAAAGCATTAGATTATGCAATTCAAGGTAAGGTTTGCGTTGCAGAAGAGGATAAAAAAGATTATCCAATCACAATAGCTTTGGTTTCTCATGCGTATAACATTTATGACGAACGTACATCTATGAAAATCTTTGAAAAACTTGATAAGATGAATGTTAGAGTTTGCACTGCATTGCAACTTTCTCAAGAACATTTAGTTGATGGTATTTCAGCATTAGGTCAAAGTTATTACTGGGCAAACGAAACTGAAATGACAGGTTGTGCAGGTCATTATATGAAAGATAGTAAGGTTGATGGTATGATTACACTTACTGCTTTTGGTTGTGGACCTGATTCTTTGATGCTTGAAAGAATTACAAGAAAAGCTAAAGAATATGCAATGCCTTTGTTGAATTTAACAATTGATGAACATACAGGTGAGGCTGGTTTTGTTACTCGTCTGGAAGCTTTCGTTGATATGTTATTCAGAAAACAAAGAGCTACAGAAATGCAAAAAGTTTAAAATTTTTTTTAGAGCGAAAGTTTTACTTTCGCTCTTTTAATATAATCCTAAAAATTATCCGACTGGGGTTTAGTTTTTAGTAAAATTTGTTGTAAACTGGGGTTATTAAATTTAAGGAGAATTGTTTATGAAAAAAAATCTATTAATAATTGCAGTTATTTTTATTTTACCAATGGTAGCTTATTTTATACTTTCAAGTGAAGGTACAAAAGCTGAACAAAAGGTTTCTGTTCCTGTTGATACTCCAGTTATTGTAAAATTTTCATCTCCACTATGTCGAGATTGTAAGATTTTGGCAAAAAATTTGGAAACAGTTTATCCAAAATATAAGGATAAAATTGTTATGCAAAATGTTTCTGTAGAACAAACTGACGCTGATACTCAAAATATGATTAAAAAATATCATGTAAAATTAGTTCCAACTCTTATTTATATAAGTGATAATGGTAGCGTTTTGAAAAGAACAGAAGGTTCTTTAAGTTGTGAACAGTTAGAAAAAAATATGAAGGCTTTGATTGATGGAACATTACGTTAATTTATTTTCTAATGGGGCAAGTAGCCCGATATTACTTTTAATATCTTTTTTAGGTGGCGTTGTAGCATCGCTTTCACCTTGCTCAATTGCGATTATCCCATTGATAATGGGATATGTTCTTGGTTTTTCAAATCAAGGTGTTGGTAAAACCTTTTTACAACTTTTGTCCTTTGTATTAGGTTCATCAGTTGTATTTTCAATAATTGGTATAATTTGTGCATTAACAGGTAAAGTATTCATCTCAATTGGTGGTGCTTACTTTATGCTATTTATTGCATCTTTTGTAATGGTAATGGGGCTAAAACTTTTAAATATCCTCGATTTTGAGTTTCCTGTTTTTATAAAACAAATACCAAAAAATGAGGGTAATAATTTATTGTTGTACCCATTTATTGTGGGTGCGTTTTTTGCTCTTGCTGGAACTCCTTGCTCTACACCAATTTTAATGGCAATAATGAGTTTTGCTGCTCTTGCTAATAAAATCTTTTTAGCAGTTTTAATGTTATTTTTATTTGCAGTTGGTCAAAGCTTAATTATCGTACTTGTTGGAGTAGGATTATCAAAAGTTAAATCTATGAAAGCTTTAAATAACTTTTCTGAAATGATACTAAAATTAAGTGGTGTATTGCTTATTTTAGCATCTATTTATATTTTCTATAAGATTTTTACTCCATATATTGTAAATTAACTATATATGTTATAAAATTAACAATATAGAGAATTGGAGTATATTATGAAAGTTATTGAAGGACAATTAACCACAAATAATGAACATTTTTGTATTGTTATATCAAGATTTAATGAATTTATAGGTTCAAAACTATTGTCAGGTGCTATTGACGAGCTTAAACGTCATGGCGTTAATGAAGAAAATATTGACGTAGTTTGGACTCCAGGGGCATTTGAAATTCCTCTTGTTGCAAAAAGATGTGCAAAATCAGGCAAATATAATGCAATTATTACTTTAGGAGCAATTATTAAAGGTTCTACATCACATTATGATTATGTCTGTGCAGAATTATCAAAAGGTATTGCACAAGTCGGCTTAGAAACAGAAGTTCCAGTATTGTTCGGCGTATTAACAACTGAAAATATTGAACAAGCTATTGAAAGAGCTGGCACAAAAGCTGGAAACAAAGGTTCTGACGCAGCTAAAGCTGCTATTGAAATGGCAAACTTATTGAAAGAGATTTAGTAAATGAGCGAAATTATAACAGAATATTTAAACGAAAATACCAAGGATATTGATATTATTTCTACCGTTGAAATGGTTAGAAAAATGAATGAAGAAGATAAATTAGTTGCTTTAGCTGTTGAAAGCGAAGTAGAGCATATTGCTGAAGCCATTGATATTATTGCAAATAAGCTTAGTAATGGTGGTCGTCTAATTTATTTTGGTTGTGGAACTTCAGGACGTTTAGGCATTTTAGATGCAAGTGAATGTCCACCAACTTTTAGTACAGAACCATCTATGGTTCAAGGCATTATTGCAGGTGGTGAAAAAGCTTTCACTACTGCCGTTGAAGGTGCAGAAGATAATTTTGAACAAGGAAAAGAAGATGCAAAAATTCTTACAAAAGATGATGTTTGCGTTGTGATTTCTGCTAGTGGAAATCCAAAATATCTTTTAGGCGTTTTAGAAACAGCTAACGAAATTGGTGTTAAAACAATTGCTGTTACTTGTAACAACAAGGCTAAAATTGGTGAAGAAGTTACAGTTTGTATTTGTGCAGAAGTTGGCGCAGAAGTTATCGCTGGTTCTAGCCGTTTAAAAGCTGGTACTGCTCAAAAAATGATTTTGAATATGCTTTCAACAGGTTCAATGATAAAAATCGGTAAAACTTATAAGAATTTTATGATTGATTTGAAAGCTACAAATGATAAATTAAAAGATAGAGCTATAAGAATTGTTAGCCAAATTGCCGAAACAACTAATGCTCGTGCTTTGGAAGCTTTATTAGAATCTAATTGGGATATTAAAACTTCTGTTGCTTCAATTGTAATGAATTTGAGTATTGAAGATGCAAAAAAAGAATTAAAAAAACACAGTGGTGTTTTAAGAAAATTATTGAATAGTGGAGAAAAAGTATAAAAATGAAATTAACAGTACTTGGTGCAGGATGTTGGGGGTTAACACTTGCATGGTTATTAACAGATAACTTTGACGAAGTTACAGTTTGGTCAAGAGAACAAGATTTAACAGAAGAATTAAAATTGTATAAAAAATCAACTAAACCTCTTGAAGTTCAACTTCAGGATAAGGTTGAAATTACTTCTGATATGAAATCGGCTATTAAAGGTGCTGATGTAATTCTTTCAGTTATTGCGACAAGTGGTGTTAGACCTGTATGTGAACAATTAAAATCTGCAGGTATTGATAAAAACCAAATTCTTGTTAATGCCTCAAAAGGTATTGAATTACCTTCATTAATGAGAATGAGTGAAGTTATTAAAGATGTTCTTCCTGAACAAAAATTAGTAATTTTATCAGGTCCGACTTTAGCAAAAGAAGTTCTAATGGGTTGTCCTACAGCAGCTTGTGTTGCTTCTGATGATATGGAAGTTGCTAAGTTTATTCAAGAAAAATTATCTGTAAAAGACAGATTTAGACTTTATACAAATTCTGATGTGATTGGTGTAGAACTTGGTGGTAGCTTGAAAAATGTTATTGCTATTGCAGCTGGCTTTGCAGCAGAATTAAAGTTAGGTGACAATACAATGGGTGCTTTGCTTACTCGTGGTATGGCAGAAATTATCAGAATTAGTACAAAACTTGGTGCAAATCCTTCAACATTGTATGGACTTTCAGGTATGGGTGATTTGATTGCAACTTGCTCAAGCCCATTGTCTAGAAATCATACAGTTGGTGCGATGATTGCTCAAGGTAAAAAAATTGATGATATTTTAAGAGATTTAGGCTCTGTTGCAGAAGGTGTTCAAACTTCAAAAGCTCTTTGCGAATTAGCTAAAAAGTTTGATGTTGAAGTTCCTGTTTCAAACGCTATCTATCAAGCTGTTTATACTGATACACCTGCAAAAGAAGTCTTTATGAACTTAATGAATAGAAAATTAAAAGAAGAAGAAAAATACGTATGACAAAATTTGCAGTAAGATATTTAAAAAATTCATATTATCCTTTGGAAGTTCCTGAAAATATTACTATTAAATGTGGTGATATGTTGCTTTGCAGAACAGAAAAAGGCGAAGAAGCATTGAAAGCTATTTGCTTAAATGACCAAATTGTTGAACTTTGGAACAAAAGCAAACTTAAACCTGAACCTTTCCATGTTATTAGAGTTTTGACTGAAAAGGATAACGAAACTTTATCACAAATTAAAGAAGAGGAAATTCAAGGTTATTTTAAATGTAAAGAGTTGATTAAATCTCATAAATTGAATATGAATTTAGTTCAATGTCGTTTAACTTTTGATAGAAAGAAAATTTCTTTTTATTATACAGCGCCTGAAAGAGTCGATTTTAGAAATTTGTTGAAAGATTTAACACAAACTTTCAAACGTATAAGAATTGATTTAAGACATATTGGTGTACGTGATGAAACAGCTCTTTTAGATGGTTGTGGTATTTGTGGTAAAGAATTTTGCTGTAGTTCTTGTATGAGAAAATTTACAGCTACAAATGTTAAATTAGCAAAAGACCAAGGTATGCCTATTGCTCCAGGTAAAATTTCTGGTACTTGTGGTAGACTTTTATGTTGTCTTTCTTATGAATATTCAAACTATATTGAAGCAGCAAAAGATATGCCACCTATCGGTTCTGGTGTTATGACTCCAGACGGACTTGGTAAAGTTTGTGCTCTTCATTTCTTAAACAATGCTGTTCAAGTAAAACTTGAAGATGGTAAAATTAAAGATTACCAAAAAGATGATATTGAAATGATTGATGCTGATATTAACGTTGATATTGATGTTCCAAATATCAATAATTATCAAGAGGATGATGACAATAATATTGATATCTCTTCTCTTGAAGATGATAAAAATAGTTCAACTGGTAATATCTAATTAGTGTCCGAAAAAGCCAGTATTATTTGTTTGCAATGGTGAATTAGAAAATTGTTCTAATTTATCGTTCAATATGGCAATTGTTTTTGGAAAATATTGTTGGAAAATTTGCTTTCTCATTCCTGTAACTTTGTCATCTGCAGGCGCATTAAGTATTGCGTTCGCTTCTGCTACAGCTTCAACTTTTCCTCCATTTTCACCTGCGTGGTGACTTCTTGGTCGGATAAAATACTCTATTAATGTTCGTTCAAAGTTTGAGGAATTTTCTGTAAAAGCTTTCTTTTCTGTTTCAAAAGTTTTTACAAATTTTTCGTCACTAGAGATTTCCATGTCTTTGTTTCTGTAATCTTTTGCGTGACCTAGTTCGTGTAAGAGTGTAGAAACCTTGTTGTCGCTTGTATTTACAGCTTTTGAAAATACGTCATAAGCTGCAAAACAACCCTGACTACCACCGTATTTTGTTACGTTGTTTTTCATTTGGATAAGTTCGTTTCCAGAGATTTTCTTTAATGGTGAAGTATCTCCTTTTGCAAAATCAAAAAGGTTTATTTCAGTTGTTTTTTTATCATTTTTTATAGAAATTTTATCCATGAAATAATCTATCTCATATTTTTTATTGTTTTTTGTAGTGATAGCTTTGTTTTCAGAAATAACTTTGAAATTTTCTTTGTTATCTAAAAGGATTTTTCCTTTTTTATCTGTAATTTTGTATGCAAATTCTTTGTTTCCGTTTTTATCAAATGTACAATTGTATTCAGTTTTTGTACCGTCAGGTGAAGTTAAATTTTTAGTTATAGTCGAAATGCCTGTTGCTTTGTTAACTTTGCCTTCGCTCAAAATTTCTTCTTTACCTTTTGCATTCTTAACCTTGATATCATAAATTCCTTCGATATCTGATTGCTTTGTATATTCTGTTTTTAGTGTGTTTCCATCTTTATCATTATATGTTTTTACAGAACTGATAAGGATATTATCTTTATCAGTTTTTGCTTTTAATATCGTGTTGTTTTTAAAATCTTTAACTTCTGTATATTTGAAATCCCCTTTTTCTTTCGTGATTTCTTTTGTTAATGTGTTTAAATTTTTGTCTAAAACCTGTACTTTTTCGTAATTTTTACCTTTTACAGTAAGGATAAAATTTGAATTTTCAGCAGAATCTTTGGAAAAAGAGATTGATGCGTTTTTATCTTCTTTTTCTTCATTTTGAATAATTTTCCCTAATTTTTCAAAGTTAACATCATTTTTTTCTATAATCCACTTAATATTAAAAACGCTAAGATTTGTTTGGGCAAAATATTTAACATTACCAAGGTTTTCAGGTGCCATTTTTGAAAAACTTTTTATATCGTTATCTGTAAAACGATTTTTATTATCTTTTTTTATTTTCGAAAGTTCTTTTAAAGTTTCTTCTGTTGTTGCAGATTTCTTTTCAAATTTGTCAACAGGATTAGTCGCAAATCTAAACATAGGCTTGCTTTGAGGTTGTATGTTTTTTATGGAAACTGGTTTAAATCCAGAATTTTGCACACTAATCATATTTTTATAAATTCTCTTAAAGATTTAAAATTGCCAAAATTTTTTAAGTTATTAAAAAAGCTTTACATTTGTTATTTTGATGTTTTTTATTTATAATTAACTTAAATAATAGTTAAGGAGAAAAGTATGAATGAACTTTTAAAGAAAAGTGCAGTTGAACAAGCTAAAATGATTGCTGATAAAGAAGTTTCAGCAGTTGAATTGTTGAACGCTACTTTTGATAGAATAGATGAAGTTGAATCAAAAGTTAGAGCTTACAACTCTTTATGCAAAGATAAAGCAATGGAGGTTGCTAAAAAAGTTGATGAAAAAGTTGCAAAAGGCGAAGAATTACCTCTTTTAGCAGGTGTTCCTCTAACTTTAAAAGATAATATGAACTATATTGGTACAAAAACAACAGCTTCAAGTAAAATCTTGGAAAACTTTGTTTCACCGTATAATGCAACAGTTACAGACAAATTATTAAACAACTTAATTCCAATCGTGGGTAAAGCTAACTTAGATGAATTTGCAATGGGTTCTTCTAACGAAAACTCTGCTTTCAACAATGTTTACAACCCTTGGAATTTAAATAAAGTTCCTGGTGGTTCTTCTGGTGGTTCTGCAGCATCAGTTGCAGCATTAGAATCATCTTTATCATTGGGCTCTGACACAGGTGGAAGTATCCGTCTTCCTGCAAGTTTTTGTGGCTTAGTTGGTATGAAACCAACTTACGGACGTGTTTCAAGATATGGTTTAATCGCATTTGCATCATCTCTTGACCAAATTGGTCCATTCGCAAGAACAGTTACTGATGCAGCTACATTATTGGAAGTTATTTCTGGTCACGATGTAAAAGATTCTACCTCTATTGATGCGCCAGTTGAACAATATTCTAAACACTTAAACGATGATATCAAAGGTAAAAAAGTTGGTGTTATTAAAGAATTAATGGCAGAAGGTGTTGACGCTGATGTTAGAAAAGCAATCGAAACTGCTATTGAAGATTATAAATCTATGGGTTGTGAAATTGTTGAAATTTCTCTTCCATACTTAAAATATTCAATCGGTATTTACTACATCCTAGCAACTGCTGAATGTAGTTCAAACTTGGCGAGATTTGATGGTGTTAGATATGGTCATAGAACAGATAACGCTGAATCATTAATTGAAATGTATAACAAAACTAGAGCTGAAGGCTTTGGTGATGAAGTTAAACGTAGAATTATGTTAGGTACTTATGCTCTATCTTCTGGTTATTATGATGCTTATTATAAAAAAGCTCAACAATTAAGAAGATTAGTTAAAGAAGATTTTGATAAAGCATTTGAAAAAGTTGATATCTTAATCTCTCCAACTTGTCCAAACACAGCATTTGATATTGGTTCAAAAACAGAAGATCCATTATCAATGTACTTAACTGATATTGCAACTATTAGTGCAAACCTTGCAGGTATCCCAGGGGTAAGTGTTCCTGCTGGATTTGATTCATCTAATATGCCAATTGGTTTACAAATTATGACTCCACAAATGACTGAACAAAGATTATTTAACTTTGCTTACAAGTTTGAACAATGTCACGATTTTTATAAACAAATTGCAAATTTATAATTTGTTAAAACATTTTTAAAGAGGGCGATTTTGATGAAATCAAAATCGCCCTCTTTTTTATTCTTTAATCTTTTTTAATTCATACCCTTCAAATCTTTGGCAATTAAACTGCGAAAGAAGTTTATAATCTTTTGGTGAAGCTACTTCATTATCACCGATTAAGACTATAAAATGGTCTAGGGCTTTTATTTTTTTGTTGTAATGATTTAGAATTACAATTTGATTATCTTTCATATAAGGCAAAATATTGTAAATCTGCCAATCTTCTTTTGTTAGTACAAAAATTGGTACTTCAGCATTTTTTATTGGTTCACATTGAGTGTTTATAAATGTATTTTCTATATTTGGAAAATATTTGTTTTCTTTTGAAATTATTGCCGAATCAGGACTTTCAATTGTTTTTGCAAAAACGCTTGAGAAAATATAGATTATAATTGTTATTGATACTAAAATATTTCTTATTTTTTTATTAAGTTCAAATAATAAAAATGGTAAAATTAAACTTATAATTGCAAAGGTTGGAACAACATATCTTAAAACTTTATAGATACCAAAGTACAAAGATAATATTGCTACAAATATATTTATGCCAACTAAAATGAGTATTAGTGAATTTGTTAATCTGATTTTATTTTTTATAATATAAAAAATGCTATATGCTAAAATAAATAATACAGGTATGTAGAAAAGGTATTTGCAAGTTATATAAAAAATATCTTTAATCATTGTTATTGGAGAATATCCAAAATAGTTATAACTATTTGAGGTTGTTGGGTTATCAACTGAAAATATTGAAAAGAAGCTAGGATAAATTAAAAATGTTATCAGTAATGAAATTATTCCAAATCCAAAAATGATTCCAATATTTTTGTAAGATTTCTTTTTGATAGCATAAACTGTATATGCAATAAATAACATTGCTAAATAGAATAATGAAAAATATCCTGAAAATAAGCTTATACAAATGCCTAAAGGTAATAGTAGAACATTTTTTATGTTCAAAATATTTGAATTATTTTTTAGTAATTTTATATTATATGCAAAAACATAGGCAAGTAAAATATAGGCAAATTCTTGCAATATGTACGATTTTATAAGTAATGTATTTGAAATGCTTCCTGTATTTAGAAAGCAAACTAGCAAGATAAAAGGAATATAATTTTTATTAAAATCAAATAGGTTCAGCAATTTGAACATTACAAAAAATGATAAAGAGAATATCAGTAAGTTAAGATAAAATCCTCTTTGAATATATTGCATCAAATTTTGACTATCTTGGTTTAATTGTGCTGTTCTAAAAAGTGAATAATAAAAAGTTGTATTTAATTTATCAAAAGAACCATATCTTAATTCTTTTACATCTTTTAAAACAGAATTTATAGCAGAATTAGAGGTGAAAAATATTTTTGATTTTAAATCTTTTGCCAAATAACTTTTTTCAGGTAAAGTTTTTGAAATTTCTTTATTGTTATGTGAAATTTGTATGGCAAAACCTTCGTCTGCGTGAAAACTAGTCTTTTGGCTAAACCAATAACATCTTACGCAGATTGCAAAAATAAATACTAATAATGTTAGAGCTATACATTTTTTGTTCATAGATTTTTAATTATTTCATCTCTAAATTCAGTAGTAGAAGCTGTACCTCTAAGATCTGCAGTTACAATTTTTCCTTCTTTTAATGTTTTTCTTAACGCATTGTCTATTTTTTCTGCGTATTCATTTTCATCAATATATTTAAGCATTTCAATTGCAGAAAGTAAAAGTGCTGTCGGATTTGCCTTATTTTGTCCTTTAATATCAGGAGCAGAACCATGAACAGGTTCAAATACAGCATAATCTTTTCCAATATTTGCGCCTTGAGCAACTCCAAGACCACCAATTAAACCTGCACAAAGGTCTGAAACGATATCGCCATAAAGATTTGGTAGAACCATAACATCAAACTGTTCAGGTTTTTGAACTAGTTGCATACAAGCATTATCAACTAGGATTTCGTTGTATTCAATGTTTGGATACTGTTCTTTTATTTCTCTACAACAGTTTAGGAATAAACCATCTGTAAGTTTGCAGATATTCGCTTTTGTCACTGCTGTAACTTTTTTTCTTCCGTATTTTACGGCATAATCAAAAGCAAATTTGGCAATTCTTAAAGAAGCTTCTCTTGAAATAGTTTTAATACTTTCAGCATGATTTTCGTCAACTTGTCTTTCAATACCTGCGTATAAATCTTCTGTATTTTCTCTTACGATAACTAAGTCAACATTATCAAAACGAGTTTTAATTCCGTCAATATTTTTGCAAGGTCTAAGATTTGAGTACAAATCCAAGGCCTTTCTAAGTTGAACATTTACACTTCTAAAACCTTTTCCAATTGGAGTTGTAACAGGAGCTTTTAGTGCAACCTTGTTTCTTTTTATTGAGTCAATAACTCTTTCAGGTAAAGGAGTTCCCTCTTGTTCAATTACATCAGCACCTGCTGTTTGTAATTCCCAGTCAATTTTTAGTCCTGATGCTTCAATAATTTTTACTACTGCATCAGTTATTTCAGGCCCAATTCCGTCACCGTTTATAAGAGTTACTTTTTTCATTATAATTCTAAATCTCCATGTTTTTTGATGTGTTCAATTAATCCACCTTCGTTCAAAAGTTTAATCATAACGTCTGGAAGTGGGTGGAACTTGATTTCAATATTTTGCGTTAAATCTTTTACAACACCATTTTTAATATCGATATCTAATTCATCGCCTGCATTAATTTTATCTGTGTCACATTCGATTAAAAGTAAGCCGATATTTATAGAGTTTCTATAGAAAATTCTTGCAAAACTTTTTGCTAAAACAGCTCTAACTCCTGCTATTTTAATGATTTGTGGAGCGTGTTCTCTTGAAGAACCTAAACCAAAATTGATACCTGCAACAACAAAGTCGCCTTCTTTCATTTTTGATGCAAATTCTGGATCAGCATCTTCAAGAACGTGTTTTGAAAATTCTTTTAAGTCAGAGCGCAAGTGAAACAATCTTCCTGGTGCGATGTGGTCTGTTGAAATATTATCACCAAATTTAAAAACTTTTCCCATTATAACACCTCTCTTACATCTGCTATATAACCTTTAATTGCACTATAAGCTGCAACAGCTGGACTTGATAAGTAAATAAATCCTTTTGTGTTGCCCATTCTGCCTTGGAAGTTTCTGTTTTGTGTTGCTAAACAAACTTCTCCGTCACCCAAGATACCTGCATGAACACCTACGCAAGGTCCACAGCCACTTGTAACGATTGCAGCGCCACTGTCTACAAAGATTTCTATTAAACCTTCTTTTAGAGCTTCTTTAAAGACATCTCTTGAAGCAGGTGCAACAAGTAATCTTACATCAGGGTTAACTTTTTTACCTTTTAGAATTTCTGCTGCTACTCTCAAATCTTCAATTCGACCGTTTGTACAAGTTCCAATGAATACTTGATTAACTTTTACATCTTTTAATTCATCAACTGTTTTTGTATTGTCAACTGTATGTGGGCAAGAAACAGTTGGTTTAAGTTGAGAAGCATCAATTTTGATAACTCTTTCGTATTCAGCATCTTCATCTGCCTTAACTTCTACAAACTTGTCACCTCTGCCTTTTTCATCTAAGAATGCTTTTGTTTTTTCATCTGTTGGGAACAAACCTGCTTTTGCGCCTGCTTCAACTGCCATATTTGCAATAGTAAATCTATCAGCCATTTCCATATTATCAATAGTTGAACCAGAAAATTCTAATGCTTTATATGTTGCTCCGTCTGCACCAATTTCACCGATTAAGTGCAAAATCAAGTCTTTTGCGTAAACACCTTTTGGAAAGTTTCCATTAACTTCAACTTTAAAGGTTGCTGGAACTTTTAACCAAGTTTTACCTAATGCCATTGCAACTGCAATATCAGTTGAGCCCATACCAGTTGCAAATGCACCTAAAGCTCCTGATGTACAAGTATGTGAATCAGCACCAACTAAAATTTCGAATGGATTTACAAAGGTTTCTACAAGTCTTTGGTGGCAAACGCCATCACCAACTTCTGAAAGCACTGCTCCGTATTCTTTTGCAAAATCTCTCAATACAGTATGTGTATTTGAAAGTTCTTTTCTTGGGCTTGGTGCTGCGTGGTCAATAAATAATATTGAACGTTCTGGATTTGCTAATTTATCTTTGCCTAATTTTTTAAACTCATTACACATTAAAGGCCCTGTCCCGTCTTGAACTGCTGCAACGTCAACCTTTGCAATTACAAGTTCTCCGACTTTAACGTCGTGACCTACGTGTTTTGATATAATTTTTTCTGCTATTGTTTGTCCCATAATTTGTATCCTCTATACTTTTGCAAACATGTTATGTTTTTTTCTATTTTTTGGTGCGTGTTTTGGTTCGTAATACGGAGTTACAGTCATAATCTTATACGCAATTTCTGGATAATAATAAATGAATTTTAATTCATCATTAGTTAAAGGTTGTTGAGTGTGAACATTTGCGTAACGTGCAAGTTCAAGAATGTTTCTTGCATCTTCTTCACTTTCAAACTCTAATTCCATATTGTCATATACGTTTCTGAAACCTTTAATACCACCGTATTCACCAGTTGTAATCATTCTACCTGTTTCAACTATTTCAGGTTCACCACGACCAAGTTCTTCATAATCATAAAGTTCATAATTTCTTCTATCTTTCAAAGCTCCGTCTGCGTGAATGCCTGATTCGTGGGCAAATGCGTTGCTACCTACTGCAGGTTGATTCATTGGAATTGGTAAACCAAAGGCATAAGCCGTATATTTAGCTAATTGCCAAGATTTTGATAAATCAATTTGTTTATCAATTTGGTATTTATCTTTAAAACCACTAGATTTAAGGATTGCAAGCAAACAAGAAATCAAATCAGCATTTCCTGCTCTTTCTCCCATACCATTGATAGCTGTATTAATATATGCATTAACTCCGTTATCAATTGCAGCTTTTGCACCCATTACAGAATTCGCTACTGCCATACCTAAGTCGTTATGGAAATGTAATTCAATATCCATTTGTGTTGCTTGTGCAATTTTAGAAATTCTGTCATAAGCTGTTTGAGGGTCATCAAAACCTAAAGTATCGCAATATCGAAATCTATTTGCTCCATTTTCTTTTGCATTAAGTCCCCATTTGATTAAATAATCAATATCACTTCTTGATGCATCTTCTGCGTTTACACCAATTGAAATTGCTCCAAGTTCTTTTGCTCTTTTTACAGCTTCATTTGTTGATTGGATAATATCTTCTTTTGTCTTTTTACCTTTGTATTTACCTTGAATCATTTGATCAGAAGTCGATACAGAAAGGTTTACATATTTTAGTCTTGGACAATTTGTGAAGGATTCTTCAACGTCTTTTGCAATACCTCTCATCCAACCAGAAAGTTTTGTTTTATTAATAACGCCCATATCGACTAAATCTAAATTACCGTTTAAATAATTTAGTTCGTGTTTTGTTGTAGGAAACCCAAATTCTGATTGAGTAATTCCTAATTCATTTAACATTAAGTTGATAATTGTTTTTTGTAATTTAGCTAAACCCAATCGTGATGTTTGAACACCATCTCTGTTTGTAACATCAACAAAATATATATATTTATTTGTCATTATAATCTCACTTTTATTAATATGTTCCTGGAATGATTTTTTCGTAATCATCAAGAGTACCGTTATCTAAGCAACAACTGATGATAGCTTTACCCAATGGGTGAAGTGAACTTTGAAGATACAACTGAGTTTCTCTTTTGAAGAATGCTTCTAATTGCTTTGCACCCTCATCATAACCCTCTAACCCGATTTCCGGTTGAACAGTTACATCTAAGAATTTTTTAGAAATAGCTACACCCTCGACATGAATTTGTTCAGGAATATAACCAGCTAATGGGTGTCTTGCAGGGTGTAAGTTGATTTTCTTCATAGAAGCTTGACCACGTCTTGCAAGGTATTCTCTGATTACCCATTGAGCCATAAATCCAACTTCCCAGCATCCAATATGTTGGTTAGGAATTAAAATATTTTTAGTTTTAGTTGTTTGCATAAATTGTTCAAGTAGAATGTTTGCAAAGTCAACTCTTTTACCAGTAGCAAACGGCCAGAAAGAACCTACACCTTCACTTTTTATATCAAATTGGTTTTCATCAGCTGATGAATCAATACTAGGGTTGTTAAATCCTCTAGGAGCAACCAATCTCCACAACCAAGCTAATGCAGGTGGAAGAACGTGCATCATACCAAAGATACCATAAGAAGGGTTTTCTTTAGTACAAGGTGGAGTTCTCAAGCCAAAACTTCTGTAATCAATATCTACAGGTCCGTCTTGAATATCTTCGTTCAATTCTCTAGGGATAATTATTCTAGGATTTGAACAAGTTTTACCATCTTCATCTTTAATATGTTCCCAAATTAAGCAAGTTGCATCAGGGTGACCTTGAATGTTAAAGAATAACAATGGTTTTTCAGGGTGAATAGTAATTTTTTCTAAATGTGGGTCAGTTCCATATTTGTTGATATGGTCAATTCTAATAAACCAAGCATTTTCAGCATCTGTTACTGCCAACTTACCATTTTTTTGGAATTCTGGATTTGATAAAGCCATATCGTCTGTAATCGGATGTAATTTACAAGAATGACCTAATTCTAAATATCTTCTTTCGCCAGTTAGAATATTTTCCCCTAGTTTTAAACGTCCGTCTTCTTCACGGTGAACATATTCTAGCATTTCGCTCTTGCCACTACCAGATGCACCTTCGTGTAAAATTGTTGTGTCGTTGTCATAAGGTGTTACAACATCAACTGTTGATGCGTGCATTGTTAAGTATTCTTCCTTTAAACCCAAAGCTAAAAGGATACCATAAACACCTTTTTTAGCACTTGGCCCTGGGTATAAGTTGTATGAAAATACCTCGTGTACGCCGTCTTGGTTATTGTGTACAACAACTTGTTTTCCGTCAAAATGTGTATGTCTAAATGGTGGAGCTACATATATAATAGCTTTTGGTTTAAATTTTATATCCAAGTCTTCAAGGGGAATTACTTCTTGCATATCATAAATACTTGCAGCAAAGAAAGCAGAGTTTTTAGGAGCAACTAAAAGTGCTTCGTAACCATAATCTTTACCCCCTGCCATAAATGGTAAGACAATTAAATCTTGTTGTTTTAACCAATTAAGAGTTTCTGTTCTAACTCCATCAAATTCTGTGTGAAATCTATCTGTATATTTAACTTTATCAGTTTTTTCAATATTATTAACGACCATACAATTTGGATCACGACGGCGCATATATGCTTCTGTATAATTTATGCAAAGACCATTTTTGCATTTTACAACATTAGCTTCTTCAACTTCACCTCTGCCTTCTACATTATATGTGACGTGAAAAATCTTATTATCTTTGTTTCCAATGGCTAAATCAAATATTTCTTCCCTTGTCTTTGGTACGATAACGTTTTGACAATTGTCAATAGTATCTCTTACATCATCTGATATTACCCAGTTTTCCCAAAGTTTATCCATTAAATTCCCCTAACCTTTTTCTAATACTTTTGTTTATAATACTATATTTTTGGCTGTTTGTAAAAGATTTAACATTAATTGTTAAAAGTTCCTAAGTGATGAAGCACTTTTTTAGAATAAATTCTATTTGTAAATGCCATCAATGCAGAACGTACAGCCTCGGATAGAGGTGTGCTTTTAGATGCGCAACTTTCGGCAGAAAAGTTTCTTGTGATAAAAGTTGCTTGTAGGACAGATTCTAATTCAGTACACATATAGTTGTATGCGATTTCTTCTGAATATTGTTCACTATATAATCTTAAAACTTGTGCAGTTTCAGAAATACTCCAAACTTGTTTAAGTATTCCGATAACTATCAAATACATTAATTGACTCTTTGAATATTTTTTGTTTCTTGGAGGTGGAATAACTTTTTGTTTAACGTAATTGTTAACCATTGTCGCTGTTATCATCTTTTCTTCCCCAGGGATTCTAAAGATATTCAAATATTTATCCAAAAGTTCAATCAATTGTTCCATATATAAATCAAAATCCGGCAATTCGTTATATCTTGGGATTTTGTATTCTCCAAGTTCTTTTGCATATTCTGTTTCGATAAACAATTGATTCTTTTTCATATACTTATTATACACCTTTTATCTAAAATTGAAATCTATGTTTAAGTATTTTTAAGATTGCTTGACTTAGTATTAAATACTAGATAGAATAAATTTATCCTAATGTTATAATGGAAATAAAGATATAGAGGGAAGCATGGATATATATAATTTATTGGAATTAGAAGAGAAACGTGACAAAAGGGCACAAGATATTATTGCAGAAACAAAAATGATTGATGAACTTGTTGATAAATATCAAACAGTTTCAAATTATTTTAAAGCAAGAATTGCTCCACATAAAGATTTAATGGCTATTACAGATACTCATTCAAAAATTTCAATGACTTATGCAGAATTAGAAGACCATATTTCAAATTTAGCATCAGGTTTACAAAGTTTGGGTATTGAAAAAGGTAATCACGTAGCAATATTTACAGAAAATACAGGAAGATTTGTTGTTTGTGATCAGGCTGTTATGAGATGTGGTGCCGTTTCTGTTCTTAGAGGTTCTAATGCTCCTATTGAAGAACTTGAATTTATTACTCATCATTCTGATAGTTGCGCAGTTATTTTGAGAGATAAAAATTTATTTGATAAAGCAAAAGGTTTCTTATCTCAATGCAATATTAAAATTGTTGTGGTAATGTTTGCAGACGATGATTTTGACAGAAGTGGATTGAATTGTCCTGTTTATACTTATGACGAAGTCCGTGAAATGGGTAAAAATCATCAGTTCTATGAACCAGAAATGTCATATTCAGACTATTCTACAATTCTTTATTCATCAGGTACAACAGGCAATCCAAAAGGCGTTTTATTAACTCATAAAAATGTTCTTTCTCAATTTCCATCTGTTGAAGAAGGTTTTCAATCAAAGGCTGGTGAAAATACACTTCAAATTTTACCAATCTGGCATGCGTACGAAAGAACTGCTCAAATGTATTATTATTTGTGTGGTTGTCATCTTCATTTCACAACTATTCCAAAACTTAAAGATGACTTAGTAAAAT
>SAMEA104315428__coassemble_864_pt1 | contig 31675 bp, 28 predicted proteins | sample SAMEA104315428__metabat2_high_PE_004 | metagenome-assembled genome bin SAMEA104315428 (sample SAMEA104315428) | gut metagenome | biome: Monkey gut; feature: monkey-associated habitat; material: faeces | place: China | collected 2013 | reverse complement strand
GAATTTACATTCAAATCAATGTACTTGAATATATTATTAACAATTCCTGCAGGGAAGTAATAATTATTGTTTGCAGGGGTAATCTTAATTATAGAATTTTTTTTATCAACAGTTGCAACGCTTAACAAAAATTGTTTTTTCACAACAGAAAATAAAACATAACCACTTTTTGTTTGCATTTCATCAATTGCAAATTTGTTTGCACTAATTGAAGCTACTGCTAGATAAAATAACTTTTCAGCCTCCATAGGAAAAATTTTTGTACAATTCTGAAAAGAAATCATTTGTGGCGTTGTTTGAGAAACCTGTTGAGTAGCTACAGGAGTAGGACGCACAGAAGTTGTTGTATAATTTACGGCAGGAGTTGTTTTTGGAGCCGAAATATTCAATGTAGCGTTTTTAACTATTGGCGCATTTGTTGTCTGGTTCATTTTTGGAACATAGTTAACAGAAGGAGTTAAAGTTTGAACAGGTTTTGAAGGAGGTTCAACAATATGAGGTTTGATTACAGGAGCAGAACTGAAAATTGGTTCAGCCTTAATTACCTCTGCTGAATACCCTACAGAAGTTAACATACAAAATATCAATGCTATGCCTAATGTTTTTACTGTTCTTGCCATGTTCTACCTAAGTTTACATCAACTTTCAAAGGAATTGCAAGAGGTTGATTTAATTCCATAGCCTTTACTACAATTTCTTTTACTTCATCTTGTTCTTCTTTTTGAACTTCAATTACAAGTTCGTCATGCACTTGCATAACCATTTTTGATTTTAGGTTATGATTATTCAATTCTTTATAAGTTTCAATCATTGCAAGCTTAATCAAATCTGCTGCAGTACCTTGTAAAGGTTGATTGATTGCTGCACGTTTACCAAACTCTCTTATCATGTGATTTGGACTTGATAATTCATTTTGAACATATCTTTTTCTGCCAAAAATTGTTTCTACATAACCGTGAGAAAGAGCAAACGCAACTGTATTTTCCATATAGCTATGCACTCTTGGATATGTCATAAAATATCTATCAATAAAATCTTGAGCTTCGTTTGCAGAAATACCCAACGCTTTTGCTAAACCGTATTTTGTTTGACCATATATAATACCAAAATTTACAGCCTTTGATTTGTAACGCATTTCCTTGGTAACTTCTTCTACTGGAACACCAAAAACTTTTGAAGCAGTAATTGTATGAACGTCATGGTTTGTTCTAAAAGCTTCAATTAAATTTTCGTCTTTTGAAACATGCGCCAATAATCTCAACTCAATTTGAGAATAATCGGCAGACAAGATAAGATTTTCTCTATCTCTTGGAATAATGCATGCTCTTAATTTGTTCCCCTCTTTTGTTCGTGTAGGGATATTTTGCAAATTAGGATTTGAAGAAGAAAGACGTCCTGTTGTAGTAACAGTTTGATTATAAGTTGTATGAACTCTTTCATCTCTATCAATCAATTCTGGCAAAGAATCTGTATAAGTATTTTTTAATTTTGCATATTTTCTAACTTCAAGAATATATTTGCAAATTTCATGTTCCTCTGCAAGTTCTTCTAAAACTTCAGCTCCAGTTGATTTCTTTTTCTTCTTGCCTTTTAATTCAAGCTTATCAAACAAAATCTCGCTAACCTGTTTTGGCGAATTGATGTTAAAAGTTTCACCTGCGATTTGGTAAATCTTTTCCTCATAATCTTTGATTTCTGCTTCCATTTCTTTTGAAAGTTCTTGAAGATAATCTTTATCCATAGAAACTCCAACAAATTCCATATCTGCAAGAACATAAAGAAGAGGAATTTCAAAATCGCTCAGCAATTTTAATTCTTTTTCGTCCAAATTTTCTTTCCAATATTTAGAAAGTTCAAAAGTTACAAAAGCTCTATCAGAAGAAAATCTGAACAATTCATCTTCCATAGCTCTTTTGTAGTCGTAAACATCTTTTTTAACCTTGATACTGTCAGGCATATTTTCCATAATATAACCAATAAAATTCAAAGCTTGAACATCAAGGTCATGTTTGTTTGCAGGATTTTTAATGTAACTTGCCAAAGTTACATCAAATTCAATACCGTCTAGTGAAATGCCAACATTTTTTAAAATATTTATGTTGTCTTTACCGTTGTAAGTTATTTTTTTGATATTTTCGTCTTCAAAAATTTCTTTTAAATCAGATAAAACTTTTTCATTAGAAGGTACGTAATAGACTTTATCTTTTAGCGCAAAAGTTAAGGCAATTATCTCATTATTTATAGCATTTTTAAAATTTGAAACAATATCAAGCGCAAATACTTTTTCCCTCTTTATTTTTGAAACAAGAGAAGGAATATCATCTTTTAAAATTTCTTTTTCATAAGCTAATGATTTGTCATTAACAATATCTTTAGCAACACCAGCAAACAGACCTAACTGCATTGAACCATCAGCATTTTGCGTTAATTGTGGAGTTTCAAATAATGATTGTTGAGTTGGTTGAGATTGAGGTTGGGATTGTTGTGGCTTTTGTTGAATAATTTCAATCTTTCCACCTTTATTAAAAGCTCTCATAATTTTATCAATATTTTTTATAAAAGAATTTAATTGATATTTTCTTAAAAACGCTAAAGATTCTTCCATATTAGGAAGTTCGACTTTTGCACTTTCAAAATCAAAATCTATATCAACATCTCTAATGATTGTTGCAAGTTTTTGACTCAATAAAGCCATATCCTTGCCTTCGCAAAGTTTTGTCTTAACAGAAGGTGGAGTAAGATTTTCACAATCTGCTAAAATATTTTCTAAAGTTTGATACTGAGCTAAAAGTTTTTGAGCAGTTTTTTCACCAATACCTTTAACTCCAGGGATATTATCAGAAACATCACCTCTAAGAGCTTTATAATCTATAACTTGATTTGGATAAACTCCCCATTTTTCAAAAACTTTATCCCAATTATATTGAATTAATTTTCCACCATAAGGAATTAAAACCTGTGTTAGACCTTCTTTGTCAATTAATTGGAAAGAATCTTGGTCACCTGTAAGAATGTAGGTCTTATCACCTTTTTCAGACGCCATTTTACTAATAGTACCGATTAAATCATCTGCTTCAAAACCTTCTTTTGTATATATAGGAATATTAAAAGCTTTTAAACCCTCACAGATATAGCCTAATTGTTGGTGCAAAGAATCAGGCATAGCCTCTCTTTGTCCCTTATAATCATCGTACATATCCGTTCTAAAAGTATGGCGGCTAACATCAAAAGTTACAACAAGAGAATCTGGATTAATATTTTTATTTTCTAATAAATCAAAAATAGCTTTAAAAAATCCGTACACAGCCCAAGTTTGAACATTGTCAGAAGTTTGCATATTAGTACGTTCCAGAGCATAATATTGTCTGAAAGCTAAAGCGTGTCCGTCAATTAAAATCAAAGTCTTTCCCATAGGGCTATTTTCTCATAAATTTTGATAAAAGACAAATGATTAACATACATTTGTAATCAATAATAAACTACATTTTACCTTTCATCAAAACTACGCCTGCTGGAATAAAAATGACAACTGACAATATTAACAAAATCACATCTCTTACAGTAATTTCTCTCATTTTATATTCATCAACATTATTCTTTAAATATTCATTAAAAGATTTTTCTTTTAAATGACAAAAATCCGTTTTAAAAACTTCTACTTTTCTATTTTCAGTCTTTACATAAAATTTTTGATCAGCATTTTTACTTTGTCTATTCTTACAAGTAGCATATTTTGCAAAATCCAAATCAAACTTATCAAGAATTTGCTCTTGATAAAACATTTTTCTTATATAACATTCACCCAATTTTTTAGAACAAACCAATTCTTTCGAATTTACAAAATCAAAAAAACTTAGAAAAAATATTAAAACTAAAATAAAACCTACAACTTTATTGACAAAGTTTTCCATAATTATGCAATTTCTTCCTTAACTTTTGCATTTTTTTTAGGAAGTTTAATCAATTCAGCTTTATTTCTATTTTCAACCATTTCTTTTGTTATAGTGAATTTTTTAACATCACCTTTTGTTGGAACATCATACATAACATCAAGCATGATTTCTTCAACAATAGAACGCAACGCACGAGCACCAGTTTTACGTTTAATAGCTTCTTGTGCAATCAAATCGATAGCATCATCATCATATTCTAAATCAACACCATCCATAGCTAACAAGCATTTGTATTGTTTCAAAATAGCGTTCTTTGGTTCTGTTAAAATCATTTTCAAAGTTTTTTCATCTAATTGATCAAGTACAGCATAAACTGGAACACGACCAATAAATTCTGGGATTAAACCGAATTTCAATAAATCTTCTGGTTGCAATTTCTTCAACATCTTAGATGCTGCAGCTTCTTTATCAGCCTTAGTCATAACTTTTGCACCAAAGCCAACAGAAGTACCTTCTTCAGCTCTTCTTTCAACAATTTTATCCAAGCCTACAAAAGCACCACCGACAATAAATAAAATATTGCTTGTATCAATTTGAATAAATTCTTGATGAGGATGTTTTCTGCCACCTTGTGGTGGAACGTTTGAAACTGTTCCTTCAATCATTTTCAATAATGCTTGTTGTACACCTTCACCAGATACATCTCTTGTAATTGATGTATTTTCAGATTTTCTTGCAATCTTATCGATTTCATCAATGTAAATAATACCTTTTTCAGCTTTTTGAGCATCATAATCAGCAGCTTGATATAATCTCAACAAGATATTTTCAACATCGTCACCAACGTAACCTGCCTCTGTAAGAGTTGTAGCATCTGCAACAGCAAATGGAACATCAAGAAGTTTTGCCAAAGTTTGGGCTAGTAAAGTTTTACCACTACCTGTAGGACCTACAAGTAGAACGTTTGATTTTTGAATTTCAACGTCTGTCTTACCAACTTCTTTATTATGTTTTAATCTCTTGTAGTGGTTATAAACTGCAACAGATAAAACCTTCTTAGCATCATCTTGACCAACAATATGTTCATCTAAATATGCTTTGATTTCATGTGGTTTTGGAATATCTTTAAATTCGCCATCAGCTTTTTTAGCCTCTTCAGCTTTTTCTTTTTCTTTACCTTCAAAAATTTCTTCGTCTAAAATTTCGTTGCAAAGTTCCACACATTCATCACAAATATATACTTCAGGACCTGCAATAAGTTTTTTTACTTGGTCTTGAGTTTTACCGCAAAATGAACATTTTAATCTGCTGTCATCATGTTTAGGCATGCTAAGTATCTCCTACAATCTACCTTTTAATTAAACTGCATCTCTTGATACAACTTTATCAATCATACCGTATTCAAGTGCTTCTTGTGGAGTCATGATATAGTCACGGTCTGTATCTTTTTCGATTTTCTTCAATGATTGACCTGTGTTAGAAGCTAAAATTTCGTTCAATGATTTTTTAATTCTAATAATTTCAGCTGCTTGAATTTCAATATCAGTGGCTTGACCTTGAGCACCACCTAAAGGTTGGTGAATAAGAACTCTTGAGTGAGGTAAAGCTAATCTCTTACCTTTTGTACCACTTGAAAGTAAGAATGCACCCATAGAAGCAGCTTGACCTAAACAAATTGTAGAAACATCTGCTCTAATGTGTTGCATTGTATCATAGATTGCAAAACCAGCTGTAACAGATCCCCCTGGAGAGTTGATGTATAACATAATATCTTTTTCAGGATTTTCTGAATCTAATAACAATAATTGAGCAACGATTAAATTTGCTACCATATCATCAATAGGTGTTCCTAAAAAGATAATTCTTTCTCTTAACAATCTTGAAAAGATGTCAAAAGAGCGTTCGCCTCTGCTAGACTGTTCTATTACTACTGGTACAAAACTCATTTTTATTTCCTTTCCTATATATATTATATTTTAATTAGTCTACATATTCTACTGTGTTGTTTTCAGCCAAGAAGTTAGCAACTTTTTCGTTGATAACTTGTTGTGATAAAGAGCTTAAGAAACCTGGATTTTGAGCTAGTTGTTTCATTAATGCTGGTTTATCCATTTGATATGCATTTTGCATTCTTTCTAATTTTGATTCCATGTCATTTGCTTCTACATTTAAGTTTTCTTCTGAAGCAATTTTATCAATAATTAGTGAATTTTTAATTCTCTTTTCAGCATCTTCTTTTAATTGTTCCATAATGCTGTCTTCACCATATTGTTGAAGAGCTTGTTCATAAGTGAAACCTTGCATTACTAATTTTTGTTTATATTCAGCAAGTAAGTGTTCACATTCTCTTTCTATCATTGATTCAGGAATTTCTAATTCTGTATTTTCCATTATTTTTTCAAAGATAGCTTCATCAGCTTTTGCCTTATTTTTGTTATCTTTTGCTTCTTCTAAGTATTTTTTAATATCTTCTTCTAATTCTTTCATTGTATCGAATGAACTAAATTTTTTAGCAAATTCATCATTTAATTCAGGTTCAATTTTCTTTTTAATTTCATGAAGCTTGATTTTGAATGTTGCAGGAGCACCTGCTAATTTTTCTTCATGGTAGTTTTCTGGAAATTTAACTTCAATATCAAATTCTTCACCTGTTGAATGACCAACTAATTGTTCTGCAAAACCTGGAATAAAGCTAGAATTAGCAATATCTAATGTGTAGTTTTTGCCTGAACCATTTTTAATTTGTTCACCATCTACATAACCATCAAAATCGAATGTTACAAAATCTGTTTCTTCTGCAGGTCTATCAACAACGATTTCTGTTGCGATACCTTGTTTTTTAAGATTATCTAAAGCTTTTTCAAAAGCATCTTCAGGAACTTTTTCTGATTCAACTTTTACTGTCATACCTTTGTATTCACCCAATTTAACTTCAGGTCTTAATTCAATTGTTGCAGAGATTTTTAAATCTTCGCCAATATTAAATTCGTAAGAATCAACACTTGGTTGAGTTACGATATCATAATTGTTTTCTTTAATAACTTCTTGGAAAACTTTTGGTAATAAAGATTCTAATGCTTCATATTTAATTCTTTCTTTGCCAACATTTTGTTCTACAATTGGTCTTGGAGCTTTACCTCTTCTAAAACCTGCAATGTTAATGTGTTGAGAAATTCTTTGTACAGCTCTATTATAAGCATCTACTGCTTCTTGTGCAGGAACTTCTATGTTTAATTTTACTATGTTTTTTTCTTGTTTTTCTACTTGTGTCTTCATATCTCTCACCTATTGTTACTACTGCTCAAATTATACCAAGTAAAGATTAATTGTAAAGCAATTTTAAAATTTTATGATAACATGGTGTAGGTTTAAATTATGGAAAAAATCTTATCAAAAGCTAAAAATACTCACTCACTTTCAAAAGAAGAACTTATCCAAATTCTTTCAGATGAAAGCATAAACAATTTTCTTTTTAAAACAGCAGATGAAGTTAGAGAAAAATATGTAGGGAATGAAGTTCACTTGAGAGGACTTATTGAATTTTCAAATATTTGCAAATGTAATTGCAAATATTGTGGACTAAGAAAAGATAATTCTGAACTTGAACGCTACAGACTTTCCATAGAAGAGGCTTATGATTTTGCAAAAAAAGCAAAAGAATATGGTTATAAAACAGTAGTTCTTCAATCAGGTGAAGATTCCTATTACTCTGTAGAAAGACTTGTGAAACTTTTACAAGATATAAAAAAACTTGATTTAGCTATAACTCTAAGCATAGGTGAACGCACATTTGAAGAATACAAAGCTTTTAAAGAAGCCAGTGCTGATAGATATTTAATTAGAATTGAAACAACAGACAAAGAATTATACAAAAAAATGCATCCAAACATGAATTTTGAAAACCGTGTTAGATGTTTAAAAGACTTAAAAACCTTAGGCTATGAAGTAGGTACAGGTTGTCTTGTTGGACTTCCTGAACAAACTATAGAGTCACTGGCAAATGATATTCTGTTCTTTAAAGAAATTGATGCAGATATGATAGGAATTGGTCCTTTTATTCCAAATCAAAATACACCACTAAAAGATGCCAAAGGTGGAACTTTTGAAATGGCACTAAAAGTTATGGCATTAACAAGAATACTTTTACCTACAATAAATATCCCTGCAACAACTGCAATGGAAACTCTTAATCCAAATGGCAGATTAATTGCTCTTCAATCAGGAGCAAACGTTGTAATGCCAAATGTTACAGAGGGTGATTATAGAAGAAAATACGAAATTTACCCAGGAAAAATTTGTGTGGGTGACACCCCCGCACAATGTAGAGGTTGTATTTCAGGTAAAATTCAATCTATCGGTAGAACCGTTTCGACTGACTATGGGTTTCACAAACGAGCATAAGCAATCTCATTTTTGTTGGGCTGAAAGCCCAACCTACAATTTAGATATGGGTTTATTATGTAGGGTGGGAATCTGAATAAAACGTTTTATATAAAAGTTAATCAATTTTCTTTCCCACCAATTCAAAAAATAAAAAAGAGGGCGAAACCAATGGTTTCGCCCTCTTTTTGTTAATTTAAATCTTTTTAGTAAGATACAGAACCTACATTGTTTTGGAACATTTTTTGTGCTGACTTAAATTCTGTTTCTACCAATGCTAATTTTGATTGATAAGCCAACATCTGTTGATCCAATTTCTTTTCTAACATCTGTAACTTTTCTCTTCGTGCTTCTAATTGTTTCACAACAGGACTATTTGGATCCAAATCTGTACCTGCTGAAATCAATTCAGCTGATTGAGATGATAAATCCATTTTTGCTTTTGAAACCAATTGGATTTTGTATTCCAAATCCAACTTTTGTGAATTCAAATAGCACATTCTCATATTTGCTGTTAATAAGCCCATTTTCGTTTTTCCTTATCTAGTTTCGTTAAGATTCTTGCCTCTTAAGAATGCGTGTTGATTATTTTCTGCTATCAACGATTCCATTCTATTCAATTGATGACGGTGATAATTCAATCTATATTGAGCCATCTTCAATTTTTTCTTTACAGTCAATGCCTCCTTTATTGCTTGTATCAAGTCTCCGAAGATTGCTTGAACAAAATTTGTCTTGTTAATAAAGTTCTTCGCATAGCCCATAAAATTTTTGAATCTTCTAAGGTCAGTTTGTAAAGCTTCAAGCATTTTTCATTCCTTTTCACTTTGTAGACCTTCTATATAATTAAAAACATGTCAAACATAATAATTGCTTGATTTTTAACCTCAGTTAACATGTCTTAATCATGTGTAGTCTACTTTATCTCCGGTTATACTCAAAAAGAATACATCTCTTTTCGTCTCCGAATAATTTATCGGCATAGATTTTTTAAACTTTAGGTCTTGAGGGATAAATTTGTATAAATTGTAATAAAACTTTACACAATTCGCCAAAGTTCGCACTATGATGTTGTTTACAAAAATGTTATTTAAAATAACTCTTATTAAAGTTCGTAATATCATTTCTACCAATTATAAGTTTTGAATAGCTTTAGAATCTGAATCAATAGATTCTTTAAGCATTTTTCTAACAATTTCACCTTGCGTATCTAACATTTTACACACTGTTTCAATATTTCTAACTTTATTAGAAAGGATTGTATCAGCATTTGCCAAGATATTACTTGAAACGTTTTGGTAAGCAGACAATGCAGCTGAAGAAGTACCTTGCATTAAGTTACCCATTACAACAGCAGGCAAACCATATTCACCCAAATAAGGAGCAGCAGCAGTCAAAATACCACCCCAACCAGAAACTAATCCAGCTAAAGGCATTACTACATTTTGAAAGCCTAAACCGTAGCCATTTGCAGTACCAACACCATAAGCTACAGCACTTGCAACGTCGGCAATACCACCGACACTGCTTGCGCCACCTGTTGCAGTTCCAGAATTTGCCATTGAGCCTATACCTGAAATCAAAGAGCCTATTGAAGAAACACTGGCTGCACCACCAGTTGTTTTTCCTACGCCTAAACCCCAACTTACAGGAGCTGCACCACTTGGAAAACCTGAGTAGTTATACAAGTTTGAAACACCAAAAGAAGATGTTGAACCACTTGATGATGGTGTCCAATAAGAAGTCCCTGGAATGTTCATAGAACTTGTACCACCCATCGTTGTCATAAACGCTGATGGCGCAAACAAACTTGCTAATTGGTATAAAAATCCACCTGCAGATTCAAAACCTGTACCTGCACCTACTGAACCTGAAACTGTTAAATCTCTAAGTCTATCATAAGTTTCGTACAACTGACATTTTGCATCACCTGATGCTGAACCAAATTTGTTTGCTATTACTAACAAGCTATCATTCTTGTAAGACATTTCTCTAGTTTCTTCCTTTGCGTGTTTACGTTCTTGTCATGCTTTTACGAATAAATAACATGATTATATACTCATATTATATTTAATATTTTTATTTTTCTTGTCAACCAAATGACCGATATTTTAAGGATTTTTGCGATATTTTTAACATGATTTAACATGCCGGCTTGTCAGAGAAAAATACCCTCACCGAATTATCTAAATTTTGGATTGCTTCGTCGTTTTACTCCTCGCAATGACATAGTGTTGGGCTGAAAAGCCCAACCTACATTTACTAACTATAAGGAGTCGGTGTAACCTTGTACACCGACTCCTTATTTGCTTTTTTATATTTCGCCTATTTATTATTAGCCGTTGAATGTCTTGAATGTATCTTCTACGTTCTTATCCATTACTTTTTTAACAGCTTCCATTTCTGTTTGAAGTGCGTTGTGTTCTGTATCCAACTGTTTCAATCTCAATTCAAGAGTTCTATCTTGTTGGTGAATGATTGATGTTTTTGCGTTGATATCAGCGTTTGTTTTTTCGTATTGTTGAGTTTCATAGTAATACTGATTCATTGCGTTGTTATAAGCTTCTTCGTTTGTTTTTGTTTCAGTATTCAATTTAAAGTCTGTATTATAATTACTCAATTTAATTGTAGAAAAACGACCTGAACCTGATGCATCATCCATTAAGGCATAAGCTGATTCTGTTTTTTCAGTTTTTACTTGAGATGTGTAGTATTGTTTCAAGCCTGCTTGCTTATCAACTTTACTTATTTCGCCTTCTGCAGTCGTATTTTGTACAGAATTAATTACATCTTCGTAACAAGCATAGTATGTAACACCGTTTTTAACATATTGGTAAATATCTTCACCACTTTTAATAGCTTTAGCAATCTTAGAATCTGGATTGTCTTCAGCAATTTTCTTCAATGTTGCATTTGTATTTGGATCAGTTATATCGGCAATTGTAGTTTGAGTGTTACCTAATTTCAAATCAATATCAGTGTAGTAATTAACATTCGTTGCTGTTTGATTTGTCAGTGCAACGTAATATTTACCACTGTTTGTCATGAAAATCTTAGTATTTTTATCTGCTGTTGGACTATCAGGATCTGTTCCACCTTTTTCAAATGTAACACCTGCTGATTCCAATTGAGATCTCAATCTCAAGAATGTTTCTTTATCAGTAACTTGAGTTAAAGCTTCAACACCATCAGCCGTTTTAATAGAACCTGTAGGAGGGTTATCACCTGTGATTTCACCACCAGTATTTGTAATAACCGTGTACTTAGCTTGTGGGTTAGTATTTGTTGTTTCAATACCTTTGATTTCTTGTTCGTAGTATCTGTATTTTACAGCATAGTTGTAACCGTCTTTTTCATCTGTTGGTACCATTGATGTAATTTCAAAATTATTTTGACCATCAGAAAATGAATAAGATGTAGTTACATAATCTTCTTGGTTTGGAACTACTGGAACAGATAATCCCAACATTTGGTTCCATAACTCTGCACTTTGATTACCCAAAGCCGTTCTTGCTTGGTTAATCTGTTGTCCTTGATATTCGCAATTTGATTTTTTTGCAGCAAGACCAAGATATCTTGCTTGTGAAGCTGCCATTCCCATGACGTGTTTCTCCTTTTTTATAATGTATTACTATTTATATTCCTTTTTGCGAAGTAGGCAAAATATAAAATTAGGTGTAGTTAGTTCCTATTCAGGTTTAAATTAATGAGTTTCACTCTTGTTTGGACTCTTTCACTAATTCAATATTTTGCTTACTCGCTTTTGTATGTTCCTTTCTTTCCGGTGAAGTCATGCTAAGCAATTGGCCTAGCATGATTTTCACTTTTTGTATTAACTTGTTAATTTTAGATACTATCTTACTAACCGTTAAATGTTTTGAATGTGTCTTCAACGTTTTTAGTAATAACTTTCTTAACGGCTTCCATTTCTGTTTGAAGCGCATTGTGTTCTGTATCTAATTGTTTCAATCTCAATTCAAGAGTTCTATCTTGTTGTTGAATGATTGATGTTTTTGCGTTGATATCAGCATTTTTCTTGTTATACACCTGTGTATCGTAGTAGTACTGATTCATTGCTTGGTTGTATGCTTCTTCATTTGTAGCTGTTTCTGTTTGCAAATTGAAAGCTGTATTATAATTTTTCAACTTAACGGATTTAAAACGACCTGTACCTGAAGCATCATCCAATAATGCTCTTGATGTTTCTACTTTTTCTTCTTTTTGTTGAAGTGTGTAGTATTGTTTTAATGATTTTTGTTTATCAATAGCACTAACTTCTGTACTGTTATCTTCTCTAAATGATGTTCTTGAAATATCTAATTCTTCTTTTGTAGCATAATATGTTGTACCATTTTTAGTATAAGTATAGATTTGGCTTATTGCATCGTTCCAAGAAGTATCATTTGGATATGCAGAAACAGTTCCATTATAAGCTGCTTCAATAGCTGCTGCCATTTTTGTACCAGGGTTATCTTGAGCAATTTTCAATAGTGCTGCAGCCAAATTTGGATCTTTTTGAACATCTGATACTTTTAATGCTGTTGCTTTTGAGTTACCCAATACATAACTTCCAACACTGTGTGTATACATTGTTGCATCAGCTGTAGTTGCTGTTGGTAATTCCCCAACATAATAGTTATTGCCAGCTTTATACAATTTTTGATTTGCTTGTGCTTCAGTTAATACCCCTTTTGAAATAAGATCAGCTTTAATAATTGAGGCTTGTGTTGTATCTGTTACCTCTACAAGCTTAACACCACCATAAGTAACATCACCTGTACCAGCATCAACATCAATTGTTTGATTTTCTAATTTTTTTGCTGAAACATCTGCATAAACTTGAGGATTTGTGTTTGCAACTTCAATACCATTTACAGTATCTTCATAGTAACGATATTTTACTGTATAGTTGTAACCGTCCTCTTCATCAGATGGAACCATATCTATAATTTCATAAGCATTTTGACCGTCTGAGAATGAATACTGAGTCTTTGTATAATTAGTTTGATCAGGTACTGTTGGTACTGATAATCCTAACATTTGATTCCATAATTCTGCACTTTGGTTTGCCAAAGCTGTTCTTGCTTGGTTAATTTGTTGACCTTGGTATTCGCAGTTTGTCTTTCTTGCAGCAAGTCCTAAATATCTTGCCTGTGATGCTGCCATTCCCATAACGTTTTTCCTTTCTCTTATTTCTCTTGTGTATTAATTTCGTTTTACTATTTCATTTATTATTCTATTGATATGTCTTGAATACTTCGTCGACTTTCTTTTCCATAATCTTCTTGATTGTTTCGATTTCGTTTTGGAGTGAAGTTCTTTCTGTATCTAAAGTTTTTAACCTCAATTCAAGATGTCTATCTTGTTCTTGAATTTTCTGCCTACTATTTTCGATTTGGTTTACTCTATCGTCGTAAGCTTGTTTTTCTCTGTTGTATTGAACTATTGCTGCATTATATGCTGTATTATCAGTTGTTGATTCAGCATGTAATGAAAATTCTGCGTTACTAAAATCTGCTAAAGAAATTGAACGGTATCTGCCTGTTGAATTTGAATCAACTATGGCATCACAAGTTTTTTGTATTTCTTCTTGTACAAATTTTGTTGAATATTGTTGTAATGCTTTTTGATTTTCAGTTGTTGCTGAAGAATTTAATGATGCTTCTAAATCTTCTAAACATGAATATTGAATAGTACCATTTTTAGAATATGTATAAATTGTTTCGCCATTATTGATAGCTTTTGCCATGTTGCTATCAGGAAATTGTTCTGCAATTCTCTTTAATGCTGCTTCAACTTCTACATCTGTTCTATCAGCCTCTTGAGTTTTTGTAGCACCTACCATGAAACCTGCAGGTGGTAATGTACCATCTACATAAGTAGTGTTTCCTTGTTCATCTGTTTGAGCTTTGATGATACCTGCTTCTGTCAAGGCTTGTTTTGTATCATCATCCAAGTCATCCAAACTTTGAACAATTTGTTTTTGTCCATTTATTGTTACAAGATATGCGCCACTTGGTAATTTTTTGATTGTTGTACCAGATTTTTCATCTGTTGCACCAGTTCTTTGAACTTGTGGGTCTTGGTTTTCATAATTTTTACCAATCGCTGTATCTTGATAATATTTATATGTAACTTTTGAATTGTATCCATCTTTTGATGAACCTTTATCTATAGATACAATTTCATAATCGTTATATCCATCATTAAATGAATACTGGTCAGTTGAATAATTAGTAATATCTGGAGCTGTTGGCACTTTCATTGAATAGTATTCTTGCCATAATCTTGAAGCTTCATTAGACAACGCAGTTCTGGCTTGGTTAATTTGTTGACCTTGCCATTCGGTATTAGTTTTCTTTGAGCCTATTCCAAGCAATCTTGCTTGTGATGCTGCTAATCCCATTGCGTTTTTCCTTTCTTGTTCAACTATTGTATTTCTCTTTTAATTCTTTTTTATGCAAAGTCAACATGCTGACTTCTACATGTATTCTAATATTACGACATGTTTACATAAATTTACATACAAATAACGTAAATATCCTCTACATAGTTTAGGGATTTTTTATTTAATTCATATATATGTAGGAAATTGTGAGGGGTAAGTAGTGAATAGTGAGTAGGGAATTGTCGTTGCGAACGAAGTGAAGCAATCCAAGCGCGAGTGAGCAGAGGGCGAAGACTTGAAAATTTTGAAAAATAAAATTTTGAAAAATTTTCAATCGAAGACCCGTTTAATGCGAACGAGCAAGACAGAACCCTCACCGAAATTTTGGAGTTTCAAGCATTGCTTTCAACTAAAAATTTCTCCTCTCCCCTATTTGCTATTGCAAATGTGGCGAGGGGAAGTTTTCTATTTACAATTCACTATTCACTAATATCTACTCACTATTGGTTTACAAAACTACGTATTCTTGACTTTAATTCTATTTAAGCTATGCTTTTATTACGGATAGTTGTCTTTATAGTGAAAAGGATTAGAAATGAAATATAGATCAAATAACGTCTTACTATTATTAGAAGACAAAACAGATGATTACCAAGACAGAGTTGCCCTAGGTATTAAAACTGCTCTTGGTTGGAAAGAATTTACTTATAAAGGTCTTGGACTTTTATCAAGAAAATTGGGTAGTTATTTAATTAACGACTTACAAATTCAAAAAAATGACAGAGTTGCTATTCTTTCTGAATCAAAACCTGAATACGGAGCATGTGTTTTTGCATCAATTCTTTCGGGCGCAACTACTGTTCCTTTAGATATTAAGTTAACTAAATATGAACTTGTTTCTATCTTAACAGACTGTCAACCTAGAGTTCTTTTAGTTTCTCAAACTTATATTGAAAAAGCTTTAGAAATTCAAAAAGAAGTACCTTCAATTGAACATGTCATTGTTATGGACGAACCAAGTTATAACATGACACTTCCAAGTTTATATACTATAAATTCAACTCCAAACTGCAAATGGAGACACAGAAGTTCTAAGTCAACGGCTTTTATCATTTACACTTCTGGTACAACAGGAAACCCTAAAGGTGTTGAAATCTCATTCAGAAACATGCTTGCTCAATTAAATGCGTTAAGCACTGTTGTTCCTGAATTTATTCCTGAGGGCGAAAATACCAAGATTTTATCAATTTTACCGATGAACCATTTATTTGAGTTAACAGTAGGTTTCTCTACTTTCTTACTTTTAGGTACATCCGTATACTATACTCAATCATTAAAACCAAAAGACATTTTAATGATTATGAGAGAAAAACAAGTTCAATTCATGGTAGTTGTTCCTGCTTTCTTAAAATTACTAAAAGCAGGTATCGAAAACGAAGTTCACAACAATCCGATTGCAAGAAAAGTTTTCCCTATCATGTACAATATCGCAAGATTTATTCCATCATTTAAAATTAAAAAAATGATTTTCAAAAAAATCCATGATAATTTTGGTGGACAATTCAGAGGATGTATTTCAGGTGGTGCACCTATCGATAAAAATGTTGCAAACTTTTTTGAAACAATTGGTATAAAAGTTTATGCAGGTTATGGCTTATCAGAAACAAGCCCTGTTGTATCTGTAAACTATGACAAACGTAAAGATTACACATCGGTTGGTAAACCATTACCGGGATTTGAATGTAGAATTGACCCAGAAACTGGCGAAATCCAATTAAAAGGTCCATCTGTAATGAAAGGTTATCACAACCAACCTGAACTTACTGCAGAAACAATTGACGAAGAAGGCTGGTTACATACCGGTGACATCGGTCATTTAGACAAAGATGGTCACATTCATATTACTGGCAGAATTAAAAACATGATTGTTCTTTCTGGTGGTAAAAAAGTATTTCCTGAAGAAGTTGAAGCTGTTCTTGAAGCTAGCAACAATTTTGCTGAAGTTTGCGTAATGGGTTCTTCTCGTGTTGGAGGAACAAAAAGTGGTACTGAAGAAATTGTAGCAGTTATCGTCCCTAAAGAAACATACGCTAAAGACAAATCAGAAGAAGAATTAAACAAGCTTATCAGAGAAGAAGTTAAACATTTATCTTCTCACCTAGCTCCTTATAAAAGACCTGTAAACATTATTGTTTATCAAAAAGAACTTCCTAAAACAACAACAAGAAAAGTTAAACGTAGAGAAGTTAAAGAGTTATTGAATATTTAGTTACCATAAATAACATAGAAAAAAAGAAGTGGTTTTTATTAATCACTTCTTTTTTTTAAAATATAAATTGTGTACCAACTAAAAGTTTACTTCCTGTTTTATGAGCATGATTATCGTAATAAACGTAGTTTATCATTAATTTTAAGGCATCACCCTTAAGTCTATAATTTATACCAGCAGTATATTCTTTTAATGGTTTATATGAAATATCCTTATTTGGAGTAAATTGGTCATATCGTGCCAAGAGTTCAATTTTATTAGACAATCTATAATATAATGTAGTGTAAAAACCATCTGCTTTTAAATTCGAAGAATGTAAACTTCTCCCATTGTAGCCATCGGCAAGCATATATTCAAAATCCCATTTAAATTTTTTATATTTATATGTCGCATTAAATCCAATATTTTTATAATGATTATCACGACTTCCTACATTAAAACTTGTTCCAACAATCAATTTTCCATATTTTCCATTTGTTTTTGCCAAAGGTTTAAAATTTATATTACCAACAAATTCAGCACCTGGAAAAAAATCATGGAAAAATCTATCCGATGAAAATACACCAATATCATAATCTACCAATGAATATGAACCAATAACTTTAGCACCTATTGCTCTTGCGTTTGAAAAAGTTCTTGAAATTTGAGCTTTGTTAATAAATGGTTGCAAATACCCGGACATGCCACCCTCATAACCATTTGCTGTTCGGGTATGTCCTATTCTTATTTTGTTATTCTTTCCCGCCTTGATAGTAATGAAGTTATCTAAAATCATCGCATTCCAATAGTTAACACCCTTTACAGGAACAAAGTTTAGAGAAAATCTGTAATCAATCGGCAAGTCACGAACTTTACCGACAATGCCGGCTTCACCCATAAATGTGGTATCACTTGTATGATAATGTTCTGCATCCATAAAATTAAAATTAAAATCACCACGATATGCACCATACACTAATACATCTTCAATTGGTCCTGTTTCAAACTCATGGTATAAACGTTCACCAAATAAAGTTGGGTCAAATGGTAAAATTGGATGTTTTTTACTTACGCTCAATTTAATATTTGGATACTCTTTAAAAGCATTTTCAACTTTTTGTGGCAAAGTTTCACTTTTTTCTTCATCAAATTCTAAATAAGCTTCCTCTTTATGATCTGGGTCATCAATTCTATAATCCGGTAAAAATTCAGGATAATGAGTATCGTCTACTTCTTCTTTCAAAGTGTTATCATCAATTCTAAAATCAGGAAGAAAACCTCTACTATCTTTTTTTTCTTCAGACTGCTCAACAAGAGCCAAAATATTTTCACGAAAACTCGTATCAAGTTCAATAGATTCTAGCGTTTCTGCCATTGCAGGAACAGGAGAACATATACCCAAAAATACAATTAAACTTAATAAACACTTTTTCATATTCGACCATAATACCATATTAAAAGTATAAAAACTAAGTACATTTGGACTAGATTTTTTAGAAAAAATAAAAGAAACTACTTGACGAAAGAACATCTTTAATATAAACTATACATGACCTACGGGATGTAGCGCAGCTGGTAGCGCACCTTGCTTGGGACGAGGGGGTCGCACGTTCGAACCGTGTCATCCCGACCATTTAAAAAAGGACTTCTAAAAGAAGTCCTTTTTTGTTATGTGTATTTTGGATTGCTTCGTCGCAAGCTCCTCGCAATGACATGAAACAACTGCGACCATATTTTATTAAATAATTTTCACTTAATGAAACAGTATCAAAGACAAATTCTGTTTGAACGTAGTGAGTTAATTTGTCTTGAGTTGAATTTAGTGAAAATTAATGAAATAAAATCAGGGAGAGAGTTTCTTTTGTTTCGTTTTCTTGTCGGTACAAGAAAATGAAAATACTTCTATCACCCCGACCATTAAAAAAAGGACTTCTAAAAGAAGTCCTTTTTTTATTTTGATGGTAAAAAACATGTTTGTCGTCCTGAACTTGTTTCAGGACCTCACCAATGAAAAATTGATAAATTCAACGTTAATACATTTTTACGCCATATATACGCATTCACAACTGGTAAGATTCTGAACATACCAGACTAAATAAAAATACACCATTTCATGCTTCAGAATGACACGTGTGTTGAACAAGTATGACCAACTACTCAGATTTATAAATCTGTAAAAAATACATACGCACAAATACGTCCGTACTTTTACGGACTTTTTTATTTTTCAAAATCTGCCATAATAACAATATAAAGTGAACTTTCTTAATTTACAGCACTATAACATGTAAGAAAAATCAATAACATAATCTACACAGCACATAACAATAGGTAAATACCCCACAAAAAAGCCAAAATAAAATATGAAACTGTAAATTGTATTATCACTAAAGTTTAATTTAATTTTAAAAAAATACGATAACAGAAATTCGATAAAAATAAGAAAATTTAATATCAATGAAATTTTAAAAAACAAAATATAATATTTTAAATTTTCAACAACAAAACCATATAGTACATCAAATATTTCATATTCACCATTTTGAGAATGGAAAACAATTACTAAAATGGAAAAGAGGTTAAATAACAAAAAAGCAAAATACCCTATTCCAAACAAAGAAAAAATATTTGTAAAAATATAATTTTTAATATTTTTCATAACATGAATATACAGTAAAAAAGGAGAAAATAAAATGCCAGATAAAAATAAAACTTTAGATAAAATTTATAGCCAAAAACTTTATGCTAAAACTAAAAAATATCAAAAAATATATGGGTTTAAAATAGGAACTGGAAAACAGGACACATGGAATAATGAAGCTGATGCTTTTAAACATACTTTTGGTTCGGCAGATTTATCATTAAAAACAAATATTCCAATTAGTAAATTAATTGGAAATTTTCATGAAAAACAAAATCCTAATAATCCAAAAGGTGAAGAAAATATGGATAAATGGAATAATCGTGTAGGTAGATTAATAGCAAAAGAAATAAAAAAAGAATACAAAGACAACTTAAAAAATATGTCAGAAAAAGAAATTGATGATATTATTGCCAAAAAAGTTATGCAAAGAATGAGATTAGGGAAACTTATAACTTCACCTAACGATAAAAGAAAATTTACAGGTTTTGCAACTGATATCCCTGAAAATAAAATTTTTACATCCGAAGAAATAGGAAAAATGACAAGCGATGAATTTGAAGATTGTGAAGAACTTATTAACAATCAGTTAAAAAATTATGGAATACCTAAAAACGTAGAGGCAGAAGAAAAAGTTAAAGCAGGAGAGTTAATTTGGATAAACGAATATACTCGAGAAGATGGTACGAAAGTTTGTGGATATTATAGAAAAAAATAATTAGAATTTTGTTGGACACGTATGCCCAACTTACATAATTATTTATTCAAAATCAAACAAGTCTTTAACTTTTACGCCAAGATGATTTGCTATTAAATCTAATTTATCAACAGTAATATTAATTTTACCTTTTTCAAGTTTAGAAATATAAGAATTATCAAAACCCAATAACAGAGATAATTCTTCCCTTTTTAAATTTTTTATTTTTCTAAATTTTTGAATATTCTTTGCTAAAAGATTTCTAATTTCTTGACTCATATTCCATATTATGATATTTCTATTCACATAATTACAGGAATGACAGTCCATTTTTATAGGATAACAAAAACTTGTAAACTAGTTTATTCAAAATCAAACAAGTCTTTAACTTTTACACCAAGATTATCTGCAATAATTTTCAATTTAGTAACTGTAACGTCAGTTCTTGAAAGTTCTAGCAAACTTATCATTGAACGAGATACACCATTTACCGCAATATCATCTTGAGTCAGGTGTTTTTCTGCTCGTATTCTTTTTAAATTTTTTGCAAACTTTTCTAAATAAGACTTGTTCATTGTTAAATTGTTAGTTATACTAGCATTATCTACAACTAGTGACACTAGCAATGTAAGGATAATATTATGTTCAGAAAGAAAATATTAATTGATTTAGACGGTGTTTTAAACGAATACGGCAAAGAAAAATTTGACGAAAATTTTATTCCTGAAATAAAAATTGGAGCAAAAGAATTTATCCAAAAAGTTAGTGAATTTGCAGAACTTTATTTATTTACGTCAAGAAATCTAATTTTAGCCACTAAATGGCTTATTAAAAATGATTTAGACAAGTATTTTAAGGATGTTACCAATGTCAAAATACCTTCATATCTTTATATTGACGATAGAACTGTTTGTTTTAAAGGTGATTACAAACAGACTCTTGAAGATATTGAAAACTTCAAAGTTCATTGGCAAAACTAAAGAACTGCTCTTAAATTTTCAACCATTTCACTTAAAATATCTAAAGTCTTTTCATTAGGTTGTTTCAAAACTTTTTCAAGATTTTCTTCAAAATCTTTTGGCAAAATTTTCAAATTATCTTTTGCGTATTTAATAAGTCTTTTTTCTCCGCAATGAAGTTTTTCATTAACAGCAAAAATTACGTCAAAATAACTTGCAATAAACGCAGCAAGTCTATGATTTACGCTCACGACATCATTTCTTTTCAAAGCTTTTTCAATTTGTTCATAATAAGATGCGAAAGGTTTATCCTTCATCAGCATCAAGCTTCTTTTTATAATATTTTGTTTCAATTTTTTGGGATATGGAGTATTAATCTTATCCTTCAAACCTTGTAACCAATTGTCTTTATCGTAAACAATGTCAAAAATACTCAAAGTGTACAAATAGCATGTTGTGTAACCATTTTGGACATGATTTTTTATCCACGTATTTTCAACAACATTTTCAAACCAGTTTGTATTCCAATACATAACATCAAGTTGTTGACCTAATTCATCGACAAAATATTCATCACCGTTTCCAAAATATTCGCCACCAACTTCAAATTTTGAAGATATTTTTTCAACAAAATTTCTTCTATCTTCAACCACAATATCTTTATTTAAAAAGACATACAAATCAATATCAGAAGCCTTATCAGAAGTTTTCGCACTACTAGAACCTGCAAAAGCAATCGCTTTTACTTGTTCAAAAGATGTATAGAAATCAACAATATTTTCTAAAGGTTTATCCATAACTAAATATTTGCACCACCGTCTTTGATTTTTTTCAATGCTTGTTTGCTACCTTCTGAACCTTTTGCCAATTCTACAACAAAGTTAATCGCATCAGTATCACGAGCAATAGCCTCTTTCAAAGACATAATTTCTTCCATTTTTAATTTCGAAACATCTCTATCATTTTTCAAATATTTTTTAAATATTTTTTGTGCTTTTTTATCAAATCCCGGTAAGTTTAATTTTTTTGCATACCATTTGTGGAATTGATGAATAAGTGAATAAGGTTCAACATCTTTGTCTTCAACAACAAAACAATCTTCAAATTTGTTTGATATTTTTTTATTCAAAACTAAATTCAAAAATAGAGCTTTAAGTCCATCGATTTGAGTTAAAAAGCCTTTTTCTTCACCTATAAAACCTAAAATTTTATCAGCAAATTTAAGGTTATAAACCTTTGTGCCTTCAAGTTCAATATAACCTAATATCTTATCCACATCATTTTCAAATTCTTTTAAAATATGTGTTACTTCTTTTTTTAATTTTTCTTTGTTTTTTTCTGTTTCAGTATTGAAATTTACTGTATAATCCTTTGACAAAACAGTCTTAGATGTAGAGTTAACAAAAGTTGTACCCATAGCACCTTTAAGTTTTCGTGACAAAATCTTTTCTTGTAACGATAAAATAAATAGTGATATATTTTTGAATAATTTATGCATAAAGTACTCTTATCCTAGCCAATATATTATAAACTATTTTTTAAAAATATATCAACACTTTAAAAATTATTTAGGTAATATAAAGGATATAACCGTACCAAAATTTTCTTTAGTTTTAATAAAAATCTTACCATGATGAGCTAAAACAATTTGTTTTGCAATAAAAAGACCTAGTCCTGTGCCTAGTCTTTTTTGAGATTGTGACAAAGTTAAATCCTTGCTAAAAATTTCATCAGGATTATCCAACCTAATCCCATAGCCAAAATCTGCAACCGAAAATCTCACATACTTTTGAGTTTCAGATATTTTTAAAATAACCTTCTCTCTTGTAAAATCAATTGCATTTGCGATTAAATTTGTTAAAACTCTCTTAATTTCTATATAGTCAAAATTTTGATTAGAATTTTTTAAATTATTTCTAATTACTAAATTAATATTTTTCTCTTCAATTAAATATTTAATACCTTCAATCGTGTCATCTAATAGTGTACCTACGGAGTTCACCTTAATGTTAAATTTTTGGGCATTAATATCCATCTGATATTTGGTTAATATATTATCGACGAGATCTTTTAAATATTTTGCCGAACCTAAAATATCATTTATCAATTCTTGTAAATCATCAGGAAGTTTTTTGGTTTGCAAAATACATGTTGCCGCAAGAATTTGAGCATTAATAGGGGTTTTTAAATCATGTACTGCAAGCGCCAAATAAGTCTCTAATGAGGATTTTGTTTTTGTAAATTGCATAGCTACATTTTAGTAAATTTATCATGATTGGGTAATTAACTAAGTGGCTAGTTTTTTACTCTTTCACAGCACCTTTGACTAGGTCATTGATAAAATATTTACGCCCTGCAAGGAAAACAATTATAACAGGGACAATACATATAACTGCGCAAGCAAGAAGTTCACCCCACAAAGTTATTTCTCTAAAACTTCCTTTAAATATTGCAAATCCAACAGGTAAAGTTCTCATCCCTTCACTGCTTGTAACAATCAACGGCCACATAAAACTATTCCAATTCAAAACAAAAGTAAAAATAGTTAGAGTAACAATAGCTGGCATTGCAAGTGGTAAACAAATTTTGAAAAATGTTTGAAAAAGATTACACCCATCTAGTAATGCAGATTCCTCAAGTTCTTTAGGTAATCCCAAAAAGAATTGACGCATCATAAAAATACCAAAACCTCCAAACAACGCAGGCAAAATCAAAGCTGAATAAGTATTTACCAAATGTAATTCCCTCATCAAAAAGAATAATGGAATAATATTAACCTGAGGTGGAATCATCATTGTTAAAAGAATTATAAAAAATAAAAGATTTTTTCCTTTAAATTCAAATCTAGCAAATGCATATCCTGCAAGGCTTGCTATCAAAACTTGACCAACAGTTGACAGAATAGCAACAATCAAAGAATTTAAAAAATATGTCACTACAGGAATGTCATTAAAAACATTTCTATAATTATCAAAACTCAAATTTAAACCAAAATCATGAGAGAAAATTTCAGAAGTTGGAACAAAAGAAAGATAAACCATAATTAAAAATGGAAATATCATCGATATTGCCAAAATAAATAAGGTTAAATTTGAAAATAAAATTAGAAATTTTCTCATGAATCAATTATATCATAGTTTTCAGAAACTAAATTTTCAAATGTTAAATAGTGTAAAAATTGCCGATTTCATGGTTATTCTAACATGTTTGGGGTATAATATTTTCATACATTAGTTTTGAGTATAAAAATTAGGGATTAAAGTTGAGCTTAGCTGAATTATATAAAAAGATAGCGATAATATGTGCAATTTTTGCGTTGGTTATAAGCATTAACCAACCAGCTAATGCTATTGGCTCAAAATCAACTAAAAGCACTCAAAGCACCCCTACTCAAGACAATATTTTAATTAAACAAGAAGCTCAATTTATCAGAAACATCGAAATTGAAGGAACTAATGTCATCAAACCAGAATATGTCAAATCCCTTATTGACATAAAAGCAGGTGATGAATACGATAAGAACGTTATTCAAAGAAACCTTAAAAACATTTACGAAACAGGCTTTTTCACAGAACGAATGAGAGCAATCCCTATCGAAAATTCAGACAATTCAATTACCCTAAAAATCGTTCTTGAAGAAAATATTCCTGTTACAGATTTTTTAATTGACGGCAATTCAGTCATTCCAACAGAGGAAATTCTGCAATTTTTACTACCCCTAAAAGGACAACCTCAAAACTATGCTCAAATCAATCAAGCAATTGAAAACATTCAAAATTATTATGCAGAAAAAGGTTACATCTTAGCTAGAATAAGCTCTCTAACTGATGATCCTGATGGAACACTGAACATAGAAATTTCGGAAGGTGTTATTAACAAAATTCTTATTTCTGGAAACCACAAGACAAAAAGTTATATCATTGAAAGAAACATTTTGTCTGAACCAGGAATGGTTTACAATGAAGATCTTATCAAGGCTGACTTGGTAAGATTGTATGCTACTCAAGCGTTTAAAGACGTAAATCGTGAAATTGAACCTTCTGAACAAGACGCTAACAAGTATAACGTTACTATCACAGTTGACGAACAAAGAACAGCTCAGGTTTCAGTTGGTGGTGGTTTAGATAGTGGTACTGGTATCTTCGGGTCATTAGGCATAAGCGATAACAACTTTAGAGGTTTAAACCAAAGAGTTGGCCTTAACTTCATGCTTGGTTCTGGTGTAATCCTTAACGACTCAACGATTGAAGATCACTTGAATATCCAAGCAGAACTTAGTTTCTTTGAACCATACTTTATCAACTCAGATACTTCTTTAATGAGCAAAATTTTCTATAGAGATTTTGGTAGTTATCAAGTACCTCTTGCAATTGAAAGAAGATTTGGTATCCAAGGTACAGTTGCACATGCTTGGAAAGCAAACAAATTTTTATCTACAAACTTTACAGTTGGCTTAGAAAATGTTGATGTTAAAGAAGGTGATTTCAACAAGATTAGTGCATTATACAATATGTACAAAATACCAATTTCAAAAAGAGCTGAACAATTACAAGGTGGTTTCTTCTTAACATTGGCTCCAGGGCTAACTTATGATACAAGAGATACAACAATTAATACAAGACATGGTTCATTGGCTAATATTAAATTTGAAGAAAATATAGCATTAAATAATACAAGTTACACACACGGAAAACTTACAGGTATGTTCAAACAATACATGCCAGTTGCAAGCAAATCAGCATTCACGCTTACTGCTAGAGCAGGTGGAAGTATCCATGGAGATGTTCCAGAGGTTATGGCATATCGTTTAGGTGGACCTTACACTATCAGAGGTTTCAAAATGAGTGGTGTTGGTACGGGTGATACTTTCGTAATGGGTAGCGCAGAATTGAACACTCCATTCTTCTTCTTAGATAGAATCAAGAAAGTTCCATTCTTTGACAACATAAAACTTTCATTCTTTGTTGATGCAGGTAAAATGTTCCACCCAACAATTTCAGATATTATTTACGACAGACCAATGCAAGCTATTACTGCAGGTGTTGGTGTGAAGGTTTACATTCCTGGAGTTGGTCCATTGTCAGTTGATTATGGTATTCCACTTACAAATCCAGGAGCATTTGGAAACAAAAACGGTTACTTCACATTTGGTGTTGGTGACTTAACATACTAAAAATACATCGATATACTTTAATATAGAAAGGACAAAATTATGAAAAATCTAAAAAATATGCTAATCGCTTTAGGTCTTGCTACAACATTATTAACAGGTTCAATGGCTTCAGCCGAAGGTATTGGCTACATTGATACAGAAAAAATTTATAACGGTTATGATGGTATTCAATCAGCTATGAGAGAAATCAGCCAAAAAGAATTAGCTTTACAAGAATACTTATTACAACAAGAAAAAAAATCTAAAACTCTAACAACGCCTATTCAAAAGAAGAACTTTGAAGAACAAGTTGCAAAAGAATTCAAAGCAAAAAAAGAAGCTTACTTAAAATTCAAAGCTGAAAAAGAACAAGCTATCTACAAAAAAATTCAAGATGCATCAAGAGCTGTTCTTGTAGAACAAAAGCTTGACGCTATTGTTGACGCTAGAGTTCTTTTCGTTGGTGGAATTGATGTTAGCGACTTAGTTATTGCAAAACTTAAAAAAGGTGCAAAATAATTAAATATTAATTATACTCTTATAAAGACAATATCTTCAAAAGGAGAATGAAATGTTCAAAAATACAAAACTTCAATACATAATTAAAACAGTTCCAGCAGACACAACAGAGCCATTAGAAAACTTATTGAACGAAATGGCAGCAGACGGTTGGGAATTATATTCAATGCACGAAGTTGAATCTGATGACGGCTTTAACTTTAATTGTATTTTCGTAAAAGATGCTAATCTAAGTGCAAGTAGCGCTTATGACGAAGTTATGAATATTTCAGCTTTCAAAAGCCAAATGGAAAAAATGCTTTCACAAAAACTTACTCCATACGAAATAACAAAAGATATTCAATCAAAAATTAAAGAGCAAAAGAAAAAAGTTCAAAAATATAAAAACCAATTAGAAAATGCAACAGTTGGTTCAAGTGAAAGAAAAAATTTAAATGACAAGATGTCTGCAGGTTACAAAGAATTAGAAAACTTGCAACATAGTTTAGTGAAAGCTATTTCACCTGATGAAATGTTTGATTATATTTCATCAGAAAAATTTGCTATTCATTTAAACGAAGAAATCGTTGAATTTGTTAGCCCAGAAGCTGATAATGACAATGATTTATTGAGTGAAACTGTTAAAGTTAGACAACAACTTACAGATGAACTTGGTTATGTAATTCCAAAAATCATGTTCAAAGATGACGAATTACTTGCACCTTATGAATTCTCTATCAACATTAGAGGTCTAAGTGTATTTAATTCGTTCGTATATCCAAATTATTTAATGTTCTTCCAAGATGACCTTAATATCAAGAAGAAAAAAGATATGTTCTCTGGAATTGACTCTATCACAGGCAAAAAAATCGTTTGGATAAAGAAAGAACAAACAAAAGATTTTTGGCAAAAAGGTATCACACCATCTGAATATATTGGTAGAGCTTTAGAATATGTTTCTATCAAATATGTAGATGAACTACTTGATTACGAAGCTGTAAACAGATATGTAGAACTTGTTAATGATAAAAATCCATTCTTGGTAGAAAACATTATCGGTGACTTTATCTCTGTATCAGAATTAAGATACCTACTTGTAAGCTTAATCAGAGAACGTGTTTCTATAAAAGACATTGTTTACTTGTTTGAAAAAATCAATGATTTTTCAGACGAACCTACAAAAGAAGATTTACTTGATAAAATCAGATTATCTATGGCAAGACTTATTTGCTATAAATACTTATCAGAAGAAGATATAATTCAAGGTATCGAATTTGCTGACAAAACAATGTTAAACATGTTTAAATCTCAACAAGAAGACAATGACGATAACATAGTTAGACTTGAAGCTTCTAAAATTGAATCCGTTGTAAATAAAATAGAAAAAGTTGCTGAAAAACAAGGCATGGATAATATCATACTAATAGTTCCTATGGAAGTTAGACACATGATATTTATGATATTTTCGCAATATATCAACAATTTGACAGTACTTGCCAGAGAAGAAGTAACAAATTATTACAATTTTGAATCAATTGCAGAGGTTTAGTAGCAAATTTATTTTTTATGAACGTTAAACCTGATATGAAAGTAAATGCTATATCCAATCCAATATATCCAAAACGCAATAATAATGTTAACTTTGGACGTAAACTAAGGGAAGAAGAAAAACCTGAATATTCTAAAGCAATCCATGACGCATTGGATTACTTGGGGGTACAAAATTTATCAATGATTGTACATGGTTCAAGTTTTCCTTCAGAAAAACGTGATACATCAATAGGTTCACCTTATTCAAAAGGTGCTGATAAGTTTGTAGATTTTATTAAGATGAATGGCTTTAATTCAGTACAATTAGGCCCTGGAGGCTCTATTGGAAAGAAAGATAATTCGCCATATATTTCAAAAGTATTTGCTAAAAATGAATTATTTATTGATTTAGAACCTTTAACATCAAAAAAATATGCAAATATTTTAAGCGAAAAAACTTACAATAAGTTATCGACAAAAAATCAAGAAACAAAAGATAAAAACTACAATTACACAAATTTTGACAAAGCTTTCGATAATTATGACGTAGCATTAAAAGAAGCTTATGGAAATTTTAAAACAAAAGTTGCAAATAAAGATAAAGATGCTTTAAAACTGAATAAAGAGTATCAAAATTTCAAAGAAGAAAACAAGAATTGGGTTGAAAATGACGGACTTTTCAAAGTTCTGAAAAAGATGCATAACAACCAAAGTTTTGAAATTTGGAACAAGGTAGATAAGAATTTACCAGAAGGTTTAAAAAACGGTGACAAAGATTCCGTAAAACGCCATAAGGAAATTTTAGAAAAACATGGCAACGAAATAGAACAAAATACATTTACTCAGTTTTTAGCAGATAAACAATTAAAAGATAATACAAAACATAGAAAAGAAATCGGATTTAATTATATTGGCGATTTATTGGTAGGATTTAACGAAAGTGATGTTTGGGCAAATCAAAATGCATTTTTAAAAGATTGGAAATTAGGCTGTCCTTATGGTGGTGTTGATAATTCACCTCAAACATGGGGAATTCCAGTGTTAGACCCTAAAAAATTACTTAATAAAGACGGTTCATTAGGTGAAAGTGGTAAATTATTAAAAGAAAAAATTTCTTACTCACTAAAAAATTATGACAACGTGAGAATTGACCACGCTTTAGGTTTAGTTGACCCATATATTTATAAAGAAAATACAGTATTTAGAAGTGCAAATGGCGCAGTAAACCGTGACAGATTATGGGCAAACAATGTTTCTAATATGCATGACATTGACCCAGACGGAAACTTTAAAAAAGTTTTAAACAAAATTGTATTACCAACTTTCAAAGAATTTGGCGTTGACAAAAATGAAGCAGTATGGGAAGACCTAGGCTGTACAACACCTGCTTTTGATTGGGTATATCATCACGAAGAAAACTTACCAGGTTTAACTCAAACTCTATGGAGTAGAACTGAAAATGCACCAAGAAAAGAAAACTGGAGTTTAGTTGTATCACATGACTTTGAACCTGCAAGCGAAATGGTTCAAAAAGACTGGATAAGAAATTCTGATGCATGGAATGTTGATTACTTAGCAGGATATCTAAATCCAGATCCTGCAACAAGTTCTCGTAGAGATGAATACAGAAATGAAATAATTAATAGTAAACAGAGTCGTGTAGATTCTAAATTTACTGAATTATTTAGAGGTACAAAAAACTTACAAATAATGTTCTCAGATTTCTTAGGCATAAATAAAACTTACAACATGGGTGGTCAGGCTAACGAAAGCAACTGGAAATTACGTGTAGATAATGATTATGAAGATGATTACTACAGAGCACTTCAAGATGAAAATAGCTACGCATTAAATATGCCAGAAATTTTAGGTCAAGCTGTAAGAGCAAAATCAGGAATGGAAGTTGCAAAAATTAGTTATGATCAAAATAAAGCAAATTCTATGAGAAATGATTTGAATAATAAATTAAATCCTCTGTTAGGAAAACTTGATAAATTTAAAAATATCTTAAAAGAAAAAGAACCCAAACAAAATAAAATGAATAAGGTTCAACAAAAACAAGTTAAAACACAAAAGAAAATCGAAAATAAAAATGTTTCAAATCCAATTGAAACAAATACAAAAAAAGAAGTTAAACAGGAAAAAGTTAAAGCTTAAGAGCGAAAACATTAAATAAACGAAGATAGAAGACAAAGACCAAATTAAAACCTTGGTCTTTTTTATATTGATAAATAGATAATAAAAAGAAAAAAGTCCAAGTTTGCTTGGACTTTTTCTTTTTATCTCATCTCTCTTAAAATTTTAATTTTCTTTTTTATCTCTCTTTATATTAGAAACTCTATAAACTAATTCTTCTTCCTTAGAAGGTTCTATCTCATCTTCGTCATAAGTATAGACTTTATTTAAATCACGTGCACGCATTTTAGAATTCAACACATTTGCGACATTGAGCATAGCTAAAGAACTCAAGGTTGCATTGAGTTGCGCACTTCTATCGACGTATGGAGAATTATTTACAGGAGTTTTTTGTTCTTCTTCACCTTTTCGTTGACGATAATACTCGTTACCTTGACCTTGCTTGTCATCTTGTAAAGAAGCTGCTGTACCAGAAATATCACCACTTTTGAAATTAAAAGCGCCTCCTATTCCGTAAAATCCTGCTGCTCTATTATCTACCATTTTTCTGACCTATTAGTCTACAATACTCTACATACACCCTGTATGCATGTATATAACACCCCTCAAAAAATTTTTTGCTATTATAATTTCATTTGCTTTACAATTGTTTACAATTTAATTTTACCTTGACGGAAGATAACTGTTTCATCGTCAAAAACGCCTGCAACAGTAGAAGCCACACCTGTTGCTTTGTTACCAAAATCTTCTACAACATAATCGACTTTTAAATTATAATCTCTTACAACATCTTCATAAGTTAAAGCAGGACTTTCACCAGAAACATTTGCACTTGTAGTTGCCAAAACTCTTCCTGGAATAAAATCACATAATGCTTTGAATGTATCATTTTTAGGAACCCTAATACCGATTGTATCCATATTTGTTGACAACCAATTTGGAACTCTTTCACTTTTTTTCATTACAAGAGTCAACGCTCCTGGAACATATTGATTAATGTATTCATCAGCTTTTGCAGGAACTGACTCAACATATTTTACCAAGTTGTAAATCGAGTTTGACATCAAAATAAGAGGTTTTCTTTGATCCCTTTTTTTTATTTCATAAATTCTTTTACAACCACGTTCACTTGTTGGCAAACAACCAATGCCCC
>SAMEA104315428__coassemble_801_pt1 | contig 44981 bp, 39 predicted proteins | sample SAMEA104315428__metabat2_high_PE_004 | metagenome-assembled genome bin SAMEA104315428 (sample SAMEA104315428) | gut metagenome | biome: Monkey gut; feature: monkey-associated habitat; material: faeces | place: China | collected 2013 | reverse complement strand
AAAAGCTGACAACGCTACAGATATGCAATTCTCTTGGATGAGAAAAATGGTTGAGTACGACAAAAACGCTAGAGATGCAGAAGATTATGTAAATCAAGTAAAATTTGATATCTTCTCAGACCAAGTTTTCGTATTCACTCCAAACGGTGATGTATTCGATTTACCAGTGAAAGCGACTCCTGTTGACTTTGCGTACCGTATCCACTCTGATGTCGGACATAGAACAGTCGGAGCACTAGTCAATGGTAGAATAGTTCAACTTGATTCAAAACTTAAAAACGGTGATATCTGCGAAATTTTAACTTCAAAACAAGCCGCTCCTCGTTTAGACTGGTTAAACTTTGTCGTTACAAAAGCAGCTTCTTCAAAAATTAGACAATGGTTCAAGAAAAACAAACGTGAAGACCACGTTGAACTTGGTAAAAACACTCTTGAACACGAACTTACAAAAGCAACATTCGACGAACTTACTAAAAATGGTGAATTTGAAAGAATTGCGAACATCATGAATTACCAATCAGCAGAAGATTTATTTGCTGCACTTGGTTATGGCGAAACAACTGTAAATAAAATTTTAAATAAAATTCCAAAACCAAAAGAAAAAGAAGAAAGAATTTTAGAACAATCAGCACAACCTCAAAAACCTAAAAAACCTAAAACAAAAGACGTTGTTGGTTTGGAAGGTATGTTATATTCATTTGCAAGATGTTGTTCTCCAATCCCAGGAGAGCCTATTGTTGGCGTTGTAACTCGTTCTAAAGGAGTTTCTGTTCATAGATTAGATTGTAAAACTCTTGAAAATGTAGAACCTGAAAGACTTTTAGATGTTCAATGGTCTGGTCAAAACTTACACAAAACATACAGCACAACTATTAGAATTGAAACAGGTGATAAACTTGGTATGTTGAAGGATATTATTTCTGCCGTATCAGATAACAACACAAATATAAACTATGCAAACGTAAAATCAAAACAAAATAACGTTGGTATTATTGAATTAGGTATTGAACTTGATAATATCAATACCTTGAGAAAAGTTATCGCATGCATCCAATCCTTACCAGATGTTTATTCTGTAAAAAGGGTTCAAACAAGTTTTTCTCACGCCCCAGAACAATTTTCAAAGAAAAATACTAAGACTTCTAAAAAGAAATCGTCAAAACCTAAAAAATCTAATTAGATTTTACAAAAAATTTGATATAAGGTCGTGTGAAAAATCTTTTGATTTTGCCATAGAGTCTAACATGGCAGAATTGAATAATCTTTCTATCGCCTGTTAAAACTTGAATTTCACGATTTTTAGAGCATTTATAAACTACCGTTCCAACTGGAACATCTTTATATTTATCATCTTCTGGAATAATAACTCTTGTTTTATATGCATCTGGAATAAAGAATTGATTTTTATATTCAAAGAAGCATCTGTACCATGGGTAAAAAGCCCTTACCTGTGCACAAATTTCATCAGCAGATTTTTCAAAATCAATCATTACTTCATCTTTTTTGATATGAGGATAATAAGTTGCTTTTTCTTCATTCTGAACAAGTGGAATAATAAAGTCTTCTTCTAAATTACCCAACAATTCGCAAACTGCCTCACGAGTTTTTCTGATAATTTTTTCCTTCAATTCTTTTGAAGTATCGAACTTATCAATAGCAACCTCTCTTTGCAGAAGAATAGCACCAGTATCGTAGTTTTCATCCATCAAATGGAATGTAATACCTGATTTTACTTCTTGATGACGAATAACTTCTAAATAAGGGTTTGGACCTCTGTATTTTGGCAATAATGATGGATGAGCATTGATAAAAGCTATCTTTGGAAGATTTATGATATCTTTTTTTAATTTTTCGCACCAAGTTCCAACGATAATCACGTCGGGATTAAGTTTTAGAATTTCTTTTTTAAATTTTTCACTATTTACACTTTTTACGTTAATGTCCTTTAATTGATAACTTTTAATATAGCTATAATCAACTGTAGGAATGACAAAATCACGAACCTTATTTACGAACCAATTACATTTAACAGTTTCGTATCTTAAAACGCCCACAATATCACATTTGGCATCTAAAGCCCCTGCAATAAGGTTTGCTAACATTTCTGCATGTCCGATTATAACTACTTTTAGCATTATTTATTTCTCCAATATTCAACATCTTTTGAAATTTGATTTTTTAATTCATCAATAGAAGAAAACTTCTTTTCTTCCCTAATCATTTCTTCAAATTCAACTTTTATATTCTTGCCGTAAATATTTTCATCAAAATCAAAAATATTTACCTCTAAAACTCTTTTATTTTCATTTGAAACAGTGGGTTTCACACCTAAATTTAAAATTCCACGATATTGTTTATCTTTAACAAAAACTTTTGCTCCATAAACACCATTTTTTATATCAATAATTTCTTTCGGATAAAGAAGATTAGCTGTTTTAAATCCAATTGTACGTCCTAAATGTTGGCCTTGAATAACTTCACCAGAAATAGAAAAACTTTTTCCAAGCATTTGGTTAGCTTTTTCTACTTCACCTGATAAAAGATAATTTCTTATCAAAGTAGAGCTTATAACTTCACCCTCAAGCATTTCAGGTTGAATTTCTATATATGCATAACCAAATTCTTTTTGTAAATCAAATAATAGCTTTTCATTACCCGATTTTTTTGCACCAAAAGTATGGTTAAAGCCCGTTATAATAGCTTTTGGAGAAAAGTTTTTAACAAGACAATTTTTCAAATATTCATAAGCAGTTAATTTCGCAATTGATGAAAAATCAATAACAAAAGCATAATCTACCCCTAAAGCCTCAATATATTTTAATCTTTCATCAAGAGAGCAAATATATTTTGTCTCCAAATTTTTAAAATAACAAGCAGGAGCCATCTTAAATGTAATAACTGCAGATTTTAAACCCTTATTTTTTGCATAATTCACAGCAGAAGAAATTACTTTTTGATGAGCAAGATGAACTCCATCAAAATACCCTAAAGCAATTACTAAATCTTTCTTTTCTATGAATTGTGAGTAGATTTCCATAAAATGATTATACTAAATCTAAAAAAAATATTCTCTTTCTTTAAAAAAATTTATATGAAAAATTTTACCCTTGTCAGCTTTGATTTTTGTTTAAGAATTTTCTTTATTTCTTTCTTTTTGGAATTTATACCAGTTATAAAGTCCAATTAGTGACATAATCAAATAGATACTTTTTTTAGTAACCATAATTGTATCAGCTTGTTGAATCCACATTAAGATTCCAACCACATCGGTTATCAACCACAAAAAATACTGGTCAGCAAATCTTTTTATTTCATAGAAAGTTGCAATCATACCAATAGAAACAGTTAAAGCATCTAATAATGGAGATTCGCCACCTATCATTATAAGACAATGTCTTAGTAACAAGGTTGAAGAAACTACAATCAAAAGCATTAACGCTCTTAATTTCCAACTCATTACACGAGTTTTGCATTTCTCACTATCTTTTGAATCAAGATGTTTTGTCCATAGGATTAAGCCAACAACACCAGCTGGCAAATAATATAGCAATTCTAAAGCAAAAGTTCCATAAATATGATTATGGAAAAGAATAATTGAATACAAAATAGTATTTATCATCCCAAAAATCCATTTTGGCCAACTCGCATGAGCACATAAAAAAATACAAGAAATTCCCATAATCGAGCAAATATAATTAACAACCAAATACCAATGAGGATGAGTAGTATCGGTCAACATATAATTTGCCCCGATAATCACCATAGTCAAAAACATTACCCACTCAAACCATCTAAGGTTTTTAAAAGCTTTTACAAAAATATTTTGTTGTATTCTTTCTTTTATTGTAGTCATAATTTTTTACTTATTTCATCAGCTTTTTGAGCCCAAACATTCATCAAATTTATTACATTTTCTGAAGATTTTTTCATAACCTCTAAAGAAACAAATTCTTTCTTCGAATGGAAATTTACACCACCAGTACCTAAATTTGGAGTTAACAAACCTCTCAAGGTAAGCATAGCACCATCAGTACCACCTCTTACTACTGGTTCTTTAGGTTCTAATCCAGAACGTCTAATTGCTTCTTTTGCAAATTCGATAACTTCTGGTAACTCCATAAGTTTTTCTTTCATATTATGGTATTTTTCGTTTTCCTTTAATGTTATTTTGCAACCCTTGTAATCCTTTTCGACTTCTGAAATTATTTTGCGTAAAAACTCAATTCTTGCTTTTGCACCCTCAAAATCAAAATCTCTTACTAGCATCTTCATTGTAACTTCATTAACACTTCCGTTAATTGCATCAACGTGATAATAACCTTCTCTTTCTCTTGTTGATTCAGGAAGTTCATTTTTAGGAATTTTGTTCATAATAGCAGACGCAACTTCAATTGCATTAACCATTTTTCCATACGCATAACCACAATGAACAGGAACACCTACGATTGCTATCTCTGGATTAAAGGCATTGAAAGTTTCTGATTCAATATTATCAACCTCAGAGCCATCAACTGTATAAGCTATATCTGCACCAAATTTTTTAATATCAAAATTTGCCACTCCTTCACCAATTTCTTCGTCTGGAGTGATTGCAATTTTTATATTTGGTCTTTCAATTTCAGAATGTTCCATTAAAACAGTTACAGCTTCTAAAATTTCTGCAATACCAGCCTTATCATCAGCACCCAAAAGAGTTGTGCCATCAGAGGTTATAATTATTTGATTTTTGTATGGCTCTAAATCGCAAGCGTCAATTACCGTTCCACCTTCTAAAACAATATCGCCTTCATTGTAATCATGCACCAATGGTTTTACAGGCCCTGTCGGAGCTTGTTCGCTTGTATCCATGTGTGCTATCAAACCTAAAGTTAAGTTGCTTTTTATGTTTCCTTTTAAATATGCTGTTACAGTTCCTGTTTTATCAAGTTTTACATCTTTTAAACCGATTTTCTTTAAAACTTTAATAAGAACTTTTTTTGCAAATTCAACTTGTTTTTTTGTACTTGGCGCAATACTATTCTTTGTATCTTCACAAGAACCAGTATCAACTTCTGCCATTTTTATAAATAAATCTTTTAGTCTTTCTTCATTTATATAATCAAAATATTTAGACATTTTTTCTCCAAAACCAACTCATTAATTTATACCATAAATAAAATAGATTAGCCATTTCGGGAATATAAAATTTTTATAAAGACATAGAAAATTACGATTATGAAAAATATTTTTATCCTGCTTTTGATAAGCCTTTTTATTTCAAATACTATGATTTTGGCAAATGATAGTTATAATGTGTATAATTACGATAAATACACACCCGACGACCTTAATCAAAATGAAAAAATTCTTTTTATCATGGATTATTCAAATAGTATGAATGAATTTATTGGAAACAGTAGAAAAATAGAGCTAATGCAAGCTACCATAAAAAATATTGTTCATTCCATTAACCCCAATACAGAAATTGGACTCAGAGTCTATGGCTATAGATTAGGATTTACGCCCTACGAATGCTGTAGAGCCTCAAAACTTGTAGTACCTATTTATTCAAATAATGCAATAAATATTTCTGACGCAATTTATAAAACAAAAGCTCGTGGAATGACACCTATAACTTATTCTCTTAAAAAAGCCGTCGAAAAAGACTTTGTAGGTTTTTCTGGTAAAAAACATATCATCCTTCTTTCAGACGGTGGGGAGAATTGTGACGAAAGTCCTTGCGAATACGTTATGAAAAATCTCGCAAGAAGAAAAGATTTTACCGTAGATGTAATTGCGTTTAATATTAATAATCACGAGGATATCAACCAACTTAGATGTGTTTCAGCAGTAACAAGTGGAAAGTTTTATACAGCAAACACAAAAGGTGAATTGATAAATGCGTTAAACAATACCCTTCAGATAACCAAAGATGTTGGAGGATTTATTGTAGAACAATAAAAACGAGTGGCGAAGCCAAAGGCTTCGCCACTCGTTTCATCAATTATTTAGTTAATTATTTGAACCATTCGCAAACATCATGCTTGCAAAGTACGCTGTTCAATTCTGCCATTAAACTTTTCTTAGTCATTTCAAAAGTTACAGGAGTGATTGAGATACGATTGTTACGAACAGCAGCGATATCTGTCATTGCATCAGCAGGATCAGAAGTTAATTCACCAGCCATCCAGTAATATGTTTTACCACGAGGGTCAATTCTCTTTTCATAATCATCTGTAAACATTTTTGCACCAAGTTCTGTTATTGCAATACCACCAATATCATCCCCATGAACACCAGGGTAGTTTATATTTAAGATTACTTTTGGTGGGAAATTGAAATCTTTTAAATGAGGAAGCAATTCTGCAACAAAATGTGCTGCTGGTCTAAATGCTTCAAGTTCAGTTGAAGTACTGCATAAAGAAACAGCCATTGCAGGAATGTTCATTAAAGCACCTTCAAGAGCACAACTTACAGTACCAGAATAAAGAATATCAGTACCAAGGTTTGGACCATGGTTGATACCAGAAATAACTAAATCAGGTTTTTCTTCAGGAGAAAGAATAGCGTTGACAGCTATTTTTACACAGTCACCAGGAGTACCAGAAGTGTTCCAAGCACGTTTTGCACCATAGATTGGCTCAACTTCATCAACTCTAAGAGGAGTGTGAAGAGTAAGTGAATGACCTGCTGCAGAACGTTCTCTGTCTGGAGCAACGACGTAAACATCATGATCTGGACTTAGGGCTTCAACTAAGGCGTGAATACCGTTTGCTGCAATACCATCATCGTTAGAAATTAATATTTTCATTAATATCTCCTTTTATTTAATAATAAAGACTATATGCTTATTTTAAGTATAACTTATAGAGAAAATTTGATAATCCTACAAACCGAGGATAAAAATATCATTTTGTAAACTTATGTAACAAAAAATATATATTTTTAGAAATTTGTGAAATTTCTGAGAAGAAAAATACTTAATATAAATACGAGGACAAATTATCAAGACCCAATGGGCTTGAGGTAAGATTTTTTTAAAAACACATACACACACTACACTACACTACACATTACGAGGAATTTAGAACAATTTTTAAAATTCCAAAAGGGTCAAAAACAAATGACTCTTTTTTTTTGCTTAAAATTTTGGAGGGGAAAATATTACAAACATTGTAAAAAATCACGATTAAAAAAGAAAAAGGGTTGATTTTTAATTTTTACGGAGCATAATATAGATGTCGAGTGTATTTCACTCGCATACAAATTAAATATCGCGGGATGGAGCAGTCTGGTAGCTCGTCGGGCTCATAACCCGAAGGTCGTTGGTTCAAATCCAGCTCCCGCAACCATTTAGATAAAAGTCTTTAGTACAAACTAAAGACTTTTATTTTGCTTTATTTTACTGAATTTGAACTGCATGTAAACAAGCCACCGTTTCGTCGCAAACTCCGAACGTCCAGCTCCCGCAACTACCTAGAATTACAACTTTTGAGGGTTTTTCAAGAATCCTTCTATTGCAAAATTTTTCTTTTTTGTTTTGCTCATAATTTTTTAAACCTCTGCATTACAATTGTAACACATGGCTTGTAAAAAGCACATTGAAATGTTATAATTTCAATACAAAATATACATTTTACTAAGGAGTCTATATGGAAATTGGTGGTATAAAAATAGGTTTACCCAAAATTAATTCAAAAGCTAGTGCAAATAAGCCTTTAGCTAATTTAAAAGAACCTATTAAAGACACTTTTATAAAACATGATGATGACGAAGTTCGTAATGCAACTTCTGAATTTGAAAGCATTAAAAAAGCCGATGGTTCTCAATACGATTTTGTAAACAAGTGTGTTTTTAAAGAATTATATAAAAAAGATTTAATTGATGTAGACACAGTTAAAACCTTTAAAGACACAAATTTTGACTTGTACAATATGTCTTCAATTTATCAAATGAAAAAAGATAGAAAAGATGACAAATTCTTTGACAAGGTTTTCAAAGCTATGGATAAAATCCCTAACGGCAAAGAAGCTACTGGATTTAAACAAAACAAATTTGAACCAAACAAAGAATTTACACTAAAATTTGAAAAGACAAACAATAAACTTGATGAAATTATAAACAGCAATTACAGAACTTTAGGTAAATCATACAAGTTTGACGCAGATAGTCTTAATGTGATTGAAGAAACAGATTCTAAAATAGAAGCTGGATTACCACCACATTTAAAAACAAGAACTTTTGACTACAGAAACCATACAGAAGTTAATAGAATTGACGAAATTAGCGCAAAAGGGTTGTCAATGAAAAAACAATCTGTAAAAACCCTTGATAAAAATGGAGATATGGTGAAAGAAGAGATTATGACTCCAGCTCAAGTTAAAGGTATGTTTGATATTGAAGTTAATTATGCAAATGGCAAAAAAGAAAAAATTGCAAAATCAACTTACGATAAAAAAACAGGCATAATTTCAATCAAAAAAGATATGAAATCAGCTGATGGCACTCGTACTCAATTTTTATTAGAAAAAGATAAAAAAGGTAACAGCCTTATTGATTACAAAATCACTGATAAAAACGGCAAAATCTTAATGAGTAACTCTCAAACTTTTGAGGTTATTGACGATAATCATTTTGTATCTTCAAAAAATGGTTACAAATACGATATTCACACAGATGATAAAAAATTAACTGTTAAAAACCTTCATACAGAACAAGAAGCATCTATTGACTTTAAAAAGAAATTCAAAGGTAACAAGGATGAGCTTTTAAAACTATTAAAAACTGTCCCTGGAGATGAATTATTTGAAACCGTTGATAATATCGGAAAATTGAATGGTAAAAATAAAGATAAACTTCTTGAATCTCGTTACAACGTGCTAACAAAAAACATTAACATTGGTGACAATTTAATGGTATTTTTGCACGAATTAGGACACTCAAAAGATTACGCAACAGCAAAGAAAAAAGATTTCTTAACTGGCGAAAACAATAGATTGTATTCAGGAAACAAAGATATCCAAAAAGTCTTTGTTGAAGAACGTAAAAACTTTAATGCAACTCACTCAGAAATTGAAAGAGAGCATGTTGATTACTTTACACAAGCAAAAGGTCACTACAATGGCGAATGGGGTGGACTTGCAGAAGTTGTTGCAGAAACAAACGCATTAACTAATACGTACACAAACAGAGATGTAGAAGTTTTAGGTACACGTACTCAATATTTGCAACAGCATTTTCCAAAAACAATTGCTGCAATTCGTGATGCAATGAATTGGAAAGATGATTTAACTGCAATTGAATACTACGGAACATAAACATGCAGAAGAATTTTAACATCCGTAAAATGCAAAAAGAGGACAGAGAAGACATCCTTCAAATGATGAAAATCTTCTATTCTTCTGATGCTGTTTTTACAAATGGCTCTGATGAAATTTTCAAAAATGATTTTGAAAATTGTATAAATGAATCACCTTACCTTGAAGGATATGTTTTTTATAACGATAAAGAACTTCAAGGTTATGCAATGATTGCAAAGAGTTTTTCTACAGAGTTTGGAAAAGCTTGTTATTGGATAGAGGATTTGTACGTAAAAACTGATTATAGAGGATTGGGCATAGGGACAGCATTTTTAAAATATATTGAAAATAGCTATCCTGACGTAATTTTTAGACTTGAAGTTGAAGAAGAAAATGAAAGAGCTGTCCATGTTTATAAAAAATGTGGTTTTACAACTCTTCCTTATGTGGAAATGAAAAAATAATGGATAAAATAAAAAATACAATAGAATTGGATAAAGTAAAAAAATCAGGAGACTTATTTTTAGAAGGATATAATTGTGCACAATCGGTATTTTGCGCATATTGCGAAGATTATGGAATACCTTTTGAGCAAGGTTTAAAAATGTCCTCATCTCTTGGTGGAGGAATGGGCAGATTAAGAGAAGTTTGTGGCGCAGTATCAGCTATATTTTTAATAGCAGGACTAAAATCAGGATACACAACACCTAATAATGACGAAATAAAAGCTGAACACTATAAAAGAATTCAAGATTTAGCAGAAGAATTCAAAAAAGAATACGGAACAATAATTTGTAGAGAATTGTTGAACATAAATCCTGATGGATACATACCGACAAAAAGAACTCCTGAATATTACAAAGAAAGACCTTGTTTAAAATTTGTAGAAAAAGCATCAGAAATTATAGCTAAAATGTAAATTATATTGAAAAGGGGCGAATTTTGCAAAAGCAAAATTCGCCCCTTCTTTCATAAAAACTTTTAACTACTGATTAGTTAATAAACTCATAATTGCGAAATAATGCATTACAGCACCACCCATAACAAATAAGTGCCAAATGCAGTGAGTAAATTTAATTTTTTTCAATAGGTAGAAAATACAACCTACTGAATAAACAAAGCCACCACCTAGTAAATACCAAATTACGTTAATTTGATTAAGTTCAACCAATCGCCATACAAGAAGAACTGAAAGCCAACCCATTACTAGATATAGAGCTGTATTTATATATTTAAATTTTACTGTTATACAAGAGAAAACAATTCCCATAATAGATATGTACCAAGTCATTGCCAAAAGGGCAATTGAAGTTGGATAAGGAACTACCAAAATAAAAAATGGAGTGTAAGTTCCTGCAATTAGCAAAAATATTGCAGAGTGGTCAATTTTTCTAAAAACTTTTTTAGCTGTTTCATTAACCATTGCGTGATACAAAGTTGAAGATTGGAACAACAAAAACATCATAGCGCCAAATATAGACGTTGAAGCTGTTTCTGCAGGGTTGCGTGATGCTGCAATAAGCATTACCAAACCATAGATTGATAACAATGTTCCAATTGCGTGAGTTGACGCATTCCAATGGTGAATATTTTATTTCTTTGTCTTCCATAGTGTAAATCCTTATTTTTGTGAATTGCTATATAATTATATTTTTAAAAACTTTTATTGCAACTAGAAAATAGAAATATCATAACTAGATAATAAAATATCTTCCATCTCTTTCTTGAAGTTTTATTCTTGTTTCAAAGATTTCAGAAAGGTTTTCAGAAGTTAATACATCTTCTTTTTTGCCTTGCTTGTAAACTGTTTGATTATGAATTAGAGCTACATTTGTAATTCTTGGAAAAATTTCTGAAATATCGTGTGTAATGAGAATTATTGGAGTTTCTTTAGAAATTTTCTCGAACAATTTTATGAAAGTTCTTTGAGCTTTTATATCAAGTCCAACTGTTGGTTCATCAAGGATAAAAGCTTTTGGTGAATGAATTAGGGCTCTACCTATAATTGCAAGTCTAAGCTGACCTGTACTTAGTTCGTGAACTTTTTTATCCTTTATATCTAAGATATTTAAAAATTTCATAGTTTTTTCAGCTCTTTTTAGTTCTTCTTCTGAAAAAATATGATGTTTGTATGTTCCAATTGCACTATGATAACCACTCGTTACAACATCTTGAACAGTAATATAACTTTCGCAATTCATAAATTTTACGTGAAGTTCGTTTGTGATAATACCCAACAATTTTTTCAATTCAAAAATATTCCAACGGTCTTTACCAAAAAGTTCTTTCTTAAATTCGTATGAAGTATTTGGATAAAGGTCATTTGTAAGTAGTTTAATCAAAGTTGATTTGCCACTTCCGTTTGCACCCAAAATTGCCCAATTTTCATCGCTTTTAATCTTTAAGTTAATATCTTTAAGCGCCTGAAAGTTACCATAATTTGCATAAATATTTTCAAAATCTATTATTGTTTCGACATTCTTTTCCATAGCTATATTTTATCAAAGATTAAAAAACAGATTAAGCATTTGTAACAAAATTTTGAAATTAGTTAAAGATTTAGACTTCTACGCCGTAAATACACATGAATTAGTGTATCTAAAACCAGAGGTATTCTTGGATTTAAACATTAATAACACATCAAATTTAATAGGTAAAACGACTTCTGTTCAGCCAATGGGCGCTAGACAGAAGATTTATGATACCAATAAATTGAAACACGATACTTTTGAAGTTAAATTTAACGAAACGGAGGCTCGTGAATTTCTTGATGCGCAAATTAATTATGACGTATATCCAGAAGAACCTCAATACAACGATAAGCAAAAGAATTTTGTTATTCAAACAATGAATAAAAATCCAAAACTTTGGACACCGTTTAAAAACATTGCAGAAATACCAGATATGAAGGGTGATGATGTTATTCAATGTTTAAAAAATTCTAAAAAAGCAGAAGATTTTATAGAACTTGGAAAAATAGCTTTAATAAAAGACAAGTACGACGAAGCAAAAGTTTCTAAAGGCTGTGATTATGTTAAATTGTCTAAAATGGACAAAGAATCTAAACAAAATGCCAAAACACTTTTAGAAGAAACTTCTTTAGCTCCAAACTATGTATTGAAATACCTTGAAACTCTAAAAGGAAAACGCCCTGACATAAACATTTTATCAAAACGTGTAAAAGCTTTGGATAACGAGTATAATTGCCTAAATTCTAATGAATATACAGTAGAATTAGGTAAAAATGAATACTCTAACAATGAATTTAATATTAATGTAATAAAAAAACCATTTTATTTAGCACATCAAGAAGTTTTAGATAAAAATGGACTAATTAGTGCAAAAGATATTACTCAATACGAAAATGGTAATAAGTCTTACACTATTGAAAAATATAAAGACAGAAATAATACAATAATAAAAACACGTAGAGAATATGATAAAGACTCAAATACAGACAATGACATAACAAACCAAATCCATATCATACGTGATAAAAAAGGTAATATTATTGAAAAAATTACAACTGACCGTTCTGAAATAAACGGTATTTATAATATAAAAAAAATACACGCTGATGGTAAAGTTGAAGTTCTAAGTTCTGGAACAATAGACAAGTTTACAGGTATTGAAAGCGTTAAGAAGGATATGACTTCTCTTGACGGAACAAGAACTCAATACTTGTACGAAAATGATCCAAAAGGCAATAGAATTTCTGATTACAAAATTACGGATAAAGACGGAAACGTACTTTTAAATAATAGTACATCTTTTGAGATTATTAATGATAATAAATTTATTTCTTCTAAAAACAATAAAAAATATGAAATAAATGTTTCTGAAGAAAAAATAGATATCAAAAACATAAACGATGAAAATGACAAAGCCTCTATTGATATAAATAGTCGTATTTCTGGAAATAAAAATAGAATTATAAAAGTTCTAAAACAAATTTCTGGTGACGAATTAATAGAACTTGCCAAAAATGTAAAATCTTTTGAAGGCATAGAAAAAGCAGAGGATTCTGCTTTTTCAGAACATGACAAAAAAATAACTACAGGCGATAACATGTTTGTTATCTTGCATGAACTTGGCCACACAAAGGATATGAGCAGAGTCCAAAAATTGCATAATAATAAAGATTTGCAAAAAATCTTCAATAAAGAAAAAGAAGCATTTTTAGAAAAATTCCCGCAAGCAGAAAGAAAAAATATTGATTATTTCTTAAACCAAAAAGACCATTATAAAGGTAAAGACGGTGGTTTAACAGAAGCAATTGCAGAAAGTAATGCGCTTTTAGGTACACATAGTTCTCTGAATCTGACAGCAATACGTTCCCAATATTTACAACAATATTTTCCACGTACAATAGCATTTGTTAATAACGCTTTTGAAAAATAATTACTGTAATTTTTGTGGTGGAATTATTGCATAATAAATTGTGTATTCTCTTTCCATACCAAAAGCATTTTTTACATTAAATTTGTATTCAATTGGATTTATTTCATAATCTTTTGCAAGATATGGAGCAGCACTCCTTGCGTGAGAGTCTAGTAAAAGTGGATATCTATCAATAACTAACACACCTGCTTCTTTTCTAGCCTCTTCGCTTATCCAAGGATTTGGATATCCAAAAGTATCTAAAATTGTATCAGGATGATTTTCACCATAAATTGTAATCGGTAAAGTCCACTCAATATAACCACCCAAATATTTTATAGGTGTATCATATTTTTCTGCCCAAGCTTTTTGCATATCACCGTAAACATGAGCTACAGGATATCTACTTCTGTAATTCATTTCGATAGAGAGTAATCCGCCTAAAGATAAAAATATAATTAACATTACAACATAGGCTGATTTAGTTATAAACTTAAATTCACCTTCTTTAATTTCAAATGGGAAAAAGTAAAATAGCATTATGCCTAACATAAACCAAAATTCATAACCCCATCTAGGACGCATACTTCCACCAGCAAAAAAGCCCATTACAACATGTAAAAGAATTGGGATTAAACCTAATAAACAAATAAACCAAAATTGTTTTTTGTCACAATCAGTTATAAATTTCATTGGTTGTTTAAATTTCAGTCTTGCAAGTCCGTAAATCAATAATGTGCCAATAATAGCAGACAATTGCATTACCACAAACATCAATGGTGCAGAAATGTGATTCCATATTGAATTAGAATTCATTTCTCCCTCAAAATACATAAATGGGAAGAAATCATAATGCATTAACCATAAAATATGTGGTGAAAAGATTATAAACGCTGTCACTATTGAAAAATAAAACCAAATATTTTTAAAAATATCTCTCTTAAACATTAATGCCCAAATTAACATAGGTAGAATTAAGAAAGCAGTTTGGTACTTATTTAAAAATGCAATACCCACAATTATACCTAAAATAACCCAGTTAAGAGGTTTATCAAATTTCATACAATTGTAAAAACAATAAGTTATACAAGGTAATATAAATAAAAGAACTACATCAGGATTAAAACCGTAATAGCCAGTTATATAACTATAAACCCAACAACCTTCAAGAACAATTACTGATAACATAGATTTTTGTTCATCAAGGAATTTTCTTGCAATTTTGTATATAAAAATAAAACCACCTAAAATGAAAGCTTGGCTTAATAAATATGTGCAAAAATCAAGTTTAAAAGGAATGTAAGCTAAATATGTAAGCCAACCTGCAAGAGGTGGATGTTTAGGAGTTCCAAAATCATGTAAAGAACCCCAATAAATACCTTCTAATGTATCTGTTGGCATTACAGTTCTAATTAAACCAATACAAGACCAAACAATCAAATGAGTTGCTAAAAATATATAAAACATCTTTTTTTCAGATGTTAAAGATTTAAAATGATTATAACCTAACATACTATCCTCAATTTCTTAATTCATCATTATGCCAACAATGATAAAATCATAGAAGTTTGATGTCAAGAAAAACAGTAAAAATAATTGTTAAAACATGTTAAAACACATGTTTCATGTAGAATTTGTTTGGTATAGAATTTAATCAATGAATTAAGGAAAGTTGGGTGAAAATCCCTCGCTGGTCCGCAACCGTTAAAGTCGGAATGCTTAATTCGTTTTCAACCTCGAGACAGGAAACAGGGAATACAAAATATAAAACTTTGATTACCCTTTTCTGAAATATAAAATAAGCAATATGTGTATCCTTATGGTGTAAACAAATTACCCTTATATTAATTACCTCAGCAACGTTGAAAAAATATACATACAACTATCAGACAAATATACAAAAGGAGAAATTATGAAGATTTTACAAATGGCTTTTAAAGCATTACCTCAACAACAAGCAAAAGTTCAACCACAACAAAGAGTTACAAATCCTATTTTCAAAGCCCCAAAAATAAACCTACAAGGTCCAGATAGAGATATGTTCGTAAAAACAACAAAAGTTCAAGATTCAAAAAAAGAATTTTCTAATGAAGATGCAATGAAATTAATGAGAGAAGAGTTAAAAGATTCTATGCCAGAAAAAGAATTAGATAATTTTATGGGTGAACTTAATGCAATGTGTGAATATTTAGAAATTGAACCAAAAAATTTACCTATCAACGAAGAACACCCTGGTAATTTAACAGATGATCAAAGAAAACAAATTTTCACTTTGTTAAAATTTGATGCACTTGCACCTGTTACAAAAAAAATAGCTTAGAAAATATTTTAGTGTTTATGATTAAAAATTAATAAGGAAGTAGAAAAATGAAAATAAATGGAATTACCCCACAATATTATGTTAATACTCTAGGTGCAGTAAAAACTAAAGAAGCTGAAACTCCCAAAAAGGTAGATTTTACACAAAATAAAAATGTATCTTCTCCATTCAAACAAGATGCATTAACACACATGGCATATTTAGGAATACAAAACTTAAAATACACATCAAACGTAACTTTCAGGGGCAACAATAATAAAAAAAATCAAGGTTATGTTCAAGTTTACACTGGAAACGGAAAAGGTAAAACAACAGCAGCAATGGGTTTATCTTTAAGAGCTTTAGGTCAAGGTAAAAAAGTAAACATAACAATGTTTACAAAAGGTGGAGACAATTATGGCGAAATCAAAGCCTTCAATAAATTGCAACCTGATATCAGAAAAAATCTTACTATAAATCAAGCAGGACTTGATAGAATTGTGTACACTTCAAATGAAACAGAAGAAGATAAAAAGATTATGCAAAAAGGTTGGGAAAAGGCAAAAAAGGTTATCCAAAATGGAGAAGCTGATGTTGTTGTTCTTGACGAAATAAACATTGCTCTTGATTTGAACATGATTGACGAAAAAGACGTTATTGAAACAATAAAAAACAAACCTAAAAATGTTGAGATTGTTATGACAGGTAGAAATGCTCATAAGAGTGTTATTGATGTTGCAGACCTGGTTTCAGAAATCAAAGAAGTAAAACACTATTATAATAAAGGTGTTATGGCTAGAGAAGGTATTGAATACTAAAGTTATTACACATAATTTGCCAAAATTTTTCAAATAAAGTATCATAAAACTAACGTTTATTGAAAAGGAAAATTTAATGGCAGAAAGTACAAAAAGTAAAGTTACAATATATACAGATGGCGCTTGTAAATCCAACCCTGGAAGAGGTGGTTACGGCGCTATTCTAACTTTTGTTGATTCAAAAGGTCAATGCCACGAAAAAGAATTGACAGCAGGTTATGAATTAACAACAAACAATAGAATGGAATTAATGGGCGCAATTGTAGCATTAGAAGCCTTAAAAAAACCTTCTGAAGTTTTACTTATCTCAGATAGCAAATACCTTGTTGATGCCATAAGAAATAAATGGCTAGACAGTTGGCAAGCCAAAAATTGGCGTACAGCAGGCAAAAGCCCTGTAAAGAATGTTGACTTATGGAAAAGATTAATAGAAGCAATGAAACCTCACGAAATAGCTTTTGAATGGATAAAAGGTCATGCTGGTCACGAATACAATGAACGCTGTGACGAATTAGCTACAGGTTCTTGCGAAAATGACACTTTACTTGTAGATGAAGGTTTTAAAAATTAATAGGAGATTTTATGAAAAATATATGCGTATTTTGTGGAGCTAGTGACGGTTTAGACCAATCATATTATGATGAAGCCACAAAAATGGGAAAACTTCTTGCAGAAAATGGTTATAACCTTATCTATGGAGGTTCGTCAATGGGAATTATGGGAGCTGTTTCAAAAAGCGCAAAAGAAAACGGCTCAAAATTAATAGGAATAATTCCAGAAAGATTGGATGAAATCTGTAAACATTCTGATAATAATACTTATGACGAATACCACATAACAAAAGGTATGAGAGAACGTAAGGCTAAAATGGACGAACTTTCAGACGGCATAATTGCACTCCCTGGGGGATTTGGAACTCTGGAAGAAGTTTCAGAAATGATTGTACAAAAGATTTTAGGCTACAATAATAAACCAATTGTATTTTTGAATACAAATCATTTTTACGACAATTTGTTTGAATTCTTTGAACAACTTATCTTCGAAAGATTTGCACAAACAAAAGTTTCATATTATTATTATTTGGCTCAATCACCAGAAGAAGTTATTGGATATTTAAAAACTTATGTACCAAATGAACTACCAAAAACAGTAGACGACATTTATGTAAAAGGAAACGCTTAAACTACTTTTTATCGATAGCGTTTTCTAATTTATCATTGATATAAGCGATTGTGCGTGGATAATGTTGTTGCAAATATTGTACACGTACAGCTAAGCCGTCTTCTGTTGTATAAGAATCTCTAAGAGCATTCGTTTCTGCAACAAGTTCTTCCAATCCACCCCATTTACCACTATAATGATTTTTTTGGTTTATAAAATAATCAAGATGTTCTCTTTGTGCATTTGGATAAGCTTTGTCAAAATTATCTTTTTCTTCTGTATAAATTTTTCTTAAATCACTATCATTAGAAATAGCTGTAATATTTGGCATAAAAAAGCTTGAATGTCTAAAATCTATTGCATGACCTGTTTCATGTAAAACAGAAAAAACTTCATTTATAGTATTAATTCTTTTTTTATCTGGCAACATATTACATTCTTTTGTATTATTTGTACCATTCAAAACTTTTACCGTATTTGACAAAGCTTTTAACTGTTCAGCTGGTAATTTTTGTAACAAATCAGCCATTTCTTTCTTTTCACCTGTCAATTTTAAACCTTTTGAGAAAAAGCCTCTTTTTATAGGAATAACAGTTGCTTCTTTGCCTTTTTCTTGAATAGTTATTTGTTTTGGCTCAAAAGTCATTTCATAAACTTTATCACCACTCGATGAAATAACTTTATTATCTGCAACTCTTTCCATTGTTTTGTTTAAATTCATCAAAACTTTACCATTTTTATCAGTAATTTTATATTCTAAAAGTTTGTTACCTTTATTATCTTGTTCCAATTTGTATTGAGTACGTGTTCCATCAAGAGAAGTCATATCCTTATGGATACATTCCATTCCGTCAAACTTTTTGAATTTTTTTGTTTGAGAAATAACTTTTTCTGTTCCATTTGGATAAACATATTTTTGATTATAAGCACCAGTAATATCCGAATGAGTCATCATTTCTTTTCTTACAAGATTGTTATTTTTATCTCTTATAATTCTTACTTCGTCAGTTACGACTTTTTTGCCATTATTGTCAAATTGTTTTCTTACTTTTGTAGTCGTATTATTTCTATAATCAGTATTTTTAGTAATAATATATAACTGTCCTTTTTTAGAGTAATGACTTACCTCTTCTTCACCAATTTTATTTATATCATTATCATAAAATTCAGAGTATTCTTCAAAAGAACCCATTTTTACTTTTAAACGATATTCATCGTTTGGTGAATACTTATCAGTTTCAAATGTTACTATTGCATCATTTCCATATTGTTTCTTTAATCTATTAGTTGCTTCATCAACTTTCTTTTTGTTTTCTGGTCTAAGAGTTGTGTACGCCAAATCAAAAACATCGCTAACTCCCATATTAGGAGGCATCATTCTTTTTGGTTCAGTCATAGCAGAACTTTTTTGAAAAGTATCTTTAGCTAAACCATTAATCATCCTTGGTTGAGGAACAACCTTGTTAATAGGCTTTGTCACCGTTTTTGCAACTGTATTAATTGGATTAATTATCATTTTAAATACACTACCTTACTTTTCATTTAAGGTAGCTAAAACATGATTATTGCTTAATTGTAAGATGATTTTTACAAACTTTAATATTAATTAATCCATTATTGAAACATAGTCAATTTCTGTTATGTTATCGTCAATTAAATATGGCATTTCTTCGTGAACATTAACATTTTCAGCAATTTTTTCTACTGGTAATTTTAAGTATGTTGTAATAGCTTCTGCAAAAACTGTTCCATCTGCATCAATAAGTTTTGATTTGGTTTTAAACATTCTTGACTTATCGTAAACAACATAACCTTGACCAAAAATATCAACATCATAAGGTACAGGTTTTCTATATTTTAATTCCATAGAAGTTGTAACACCAAGAGTATAATCTCCATTCACCCAATAAGCACGACAAGCAAGTTCATCCAACATTGTTGCAATTAATCCACCATGAACTCTTTGAGGAAAACTTTGGTGAACATCTTTGTATCTAACAGGAGTTATTACACTTCCATCTTCCATATTATAGAATTGTGATTTAAAACCTTGAGGATTATCCATCCCACAGATAAAACACATTCTTGAATTTTTTTGCTTACTTAAAATTTTCATTATTTTTCCTCCTCTATTATTTTAATTCAAATACTAAATTTTATTAAAAATTATTTTAGAAAAAGTAAATTTTTTGTCTTTACTTGTTTTTACATAGTCAAGGTAGGGTAACTATGTCTGAAATTAACAACGAAGAAATAAAGTTTAACATTAAGAACAGAAAATTTTCTATTAAAAAAGCTGATTTTAAAGAAAATAAAAAAGAACAATTCTTGTTTGATTATTTGACGAATAATTCTAGTAATAAAACAACAAAATCTGATGATAAAATTGTCTCAATAAACATGTTAGATAAGGAGGAAGGTTCTCAAGGTACTATTACTCAAAGCGATATTAATATCTTTTTGCAAGATGAAAAAGTTAAGAAAAAAGACATTACTCAACAAGATTTAGTTAAATTTATTGATAAAATGTTTAAATTAAATCCAACACAGCTTGAAAAAGTTCAAAATAACATTGCTTCAAAATATAAAAACGAAGAAGGTGAATCTATTATGACACCTGAACTGAAGGAAGTCTTTGGGTTTGAATATAGTGATGTATCTAAAAAAATTGCAGATGAAGACGGTAAAGTCAAAAAAGGTATGGAAATATTTGACTTAAACGACGATGGTAAAATTGATGAGGTAGAAAAAACTTATCAAGAAAAAGCTGGCGTTAGCAAATTTTCAAAAATAGACGATTTTGAAAAATATTTGAAAAATTTAGACAAAGACTCTTCAAAAGACGATAATCCTTCTGGTGTTATCAATAAAGAAGGTAAGCACACTGTTTATGAAAAAGAAAAAATAGAAATAACAAAACAAAAGTTAGAAGAATTAGAAAAATTAGATATAAAAGATGAAAATAATAATAACGTTATAACAGATGATGTGAAAAATCTGTTTAAAGTTGATGCCAAAGCTGAGTTTAAAGATATTACTGACAAAAATGGCAATGTGAAAAAAGGTTTTGAAGTCTTTGATTTGAACGGTGATGGTAAAATTGATAATCAAGAAAAAGGATATTTCTCATCTGCTGGACATTCTTCTCAAACTCATAACGAAAATGTTGATTTGTCTGAATTTTTAAAAGCAATAGAGGAGCTTGATAAAGTTGGATATGTAGAAGCTGCTGGGAATAATATTAAGAATAATATAATAACTACTCAAGATAAAAAAGCGGCGCATAAATTGCTAGAAAGTGGCGTTTATATGTTGGACAACATGAAACATTTACCAACTGAACTACAACAAGATTTTGCAGATATCTTGAAAGATCAATGTTTGTACGATAACAAGAGAAAATATGCAGTAGGAACGCATACAGGAAATATAATTACTGTTGATGATACCATTTCAAAACCAGAAATCGCTTCTGTTATGGCACATGAATTAACGCATGCGCTTCTTGATGATAAAATGCCACCATTACAACAGGAAGTCGTAACATTCTTTATGGAATATAAATTATATTCAGAAGCAAAAAAGAATGACTCTGATTATTTTAACCAAATAGATGCACCCAGTCCAAATGGCATGAAAACAGTAGTCATTGATAAGAATTATATGAATTTTGTTGATAATATGAAAAAAGAGCACCCTGAAATGTCTGAAAAAGATATTGCTGTTGAAGCCTTTTTGAAATATAAATTTAAAGATTATAATGGATATTATCAAAGCAAAGTTTCTGAAGATTATATGAGAAACTTAGATTATTCTGCAGCCGATAAATTCTTTAAGAGTGTCTAATTTAATTTGAATTTGTCGCAATTTTCAGAATGTCCGTTAATTATTCCAATTGCTTGCAAATAGGAATAAATAATTGTTGTGCCAACAAATTTCATACCTCTCTTTTTTAGGTCTTTTGAAATTTTATCTGAAAGTGGGGAAAATGTTCTTTTGTCAAAACTTTCAACAACAATTTCTCCATTTGTAAAACTCCAAATATATTTATCGAATGAGCCAAATTCTTTTTGAATTTCTTTAAAAATTTTACTGTTATTTATAGTTGCATTAATTTTCAATTTGTTTCTTATTATGCCAGTATTTTCAAGGAGTTCTTTAATTTTTTTATTATCATAATTTAAAATTTTATCAATATCAAAATTATCAAAAGCTTTTCTAAAATTTTCACGCTTATTCAAAACACATTCCCAAGAAAGTCCAGCTTGAAAACTTTCAAGAATTAAAAGCTCATATAAGTCACGGTCACTATGAGTTGGAACACCCCATTCTTCATCGTGATATTTAATATACAAAGGGTTTTTCATATTAACCCAAGAACATCTTTCCATTTTTATCCTTTTTTTATTTTTATACTATCACAATAGTTAATAATTATTGCGTTGGCTAATAGAAATTGCTATAATTCTTTTGTAAAATTATTCTTTAAGGAGAGTTATATGAAAAAAGCTTTTTATTATATGTTTAAAGATGCAGAATTTTTCAAGAAAACATACATTATCTTATTGTTCATTTTTGTATCATCAATTGTTTCAAACTTTTCAAACATACTTCATGAATTTATTCCAGTACTAAATGCACACTGGCAAGATTCTATGTATGATCCTATTTGGAACTGGGTGTACATTCTTTTAACTTTCATATCTTTGGCATTAATGTTTATACCAAGTGGATATTTTTTATCAATAATAAAATCTTTGTCAAAACAAGAAGATAATTATATTTTAGAAAATATGGATATTAAACGTAACTTTATACAAGGTCTAAAATTAGCAGTAGGCGTCGGACTCATCTATATTTTATTTGTTATAGTTGCGTCATTATTTTTAACAGCAAGTGTTATTATTGCATTGGCTTTTGCAAACCAAGTTATGTTTTACTTAACAATAGCAATGATTACAGTTGTATTACTTATCTTCTTCTTTTACGCACCAATTTTCAATTATATGTTTGCGTATAAATCAAATCTATTAACTTATTTTAGATATATGATGGCTACAAAAATATTTTTATTAGATAAAAAACAATATTTCAAAGGCATTGCAATAATTTTTGCATTATGTGCAATTTGGGCTATAGTTTCAGGCTTATTATCTAGCGTAATAGTTTTGAGAAATCCAATATTATTCGTTATAAGCACAGCCATAACTTCTTGTGTTGTTTACTATTTTATATTAGTTTCAGCATTTATCACAGCGAAAGCTTTAAAACTAGAAGCTCTTGATATTATTTTCAAAAAAGATTAATCAACATAATTAAATATTTTAAAGGGTAAAGTCTTCGGATTTTACCCTTTTTAAGTTATAATAAATTTAAGAAAAATTTTAAAAGGTTATTTTTTATGAAATTAATAAAACAAAAATTATCTACAAAAGAAAAAATAATTGCATTTATACTAAGAAAATTTATTGTTCTTTTATTTTCTATACAAAGACACATGGCTTGGTTTAAATTACACAATTATCAAGATAAAGAACCTGCAATATACGCATTGTGGCATGCTCATCAATGTAGTATTTTCGGGTTGAAAAACAGAAAAAATACAAATGTTTTGATTAGTCGTTCAATGGACGGTGAAATCATTGATGCAGGGGCAAGATATTTTGGCTTTAAAACAATTAGAGGTTCTCAAAACAGAGTTATACTTGATAAAGGTGGAGTATCTTCTACAATAGAAATGATTTCAGCTTTAGAAAGAGGTGAAAATGTTGCTGTTATGGTTGATGGACCAAATGGACCTGCTAAAAAAGCCAAAAAAGGTATTATATCATTAGCAAAACATACTGGAGCACCTATTATTCCTATGAATTGGTATTCACCATCAAAGCACATGATAAAACTTGCGACTTGGGATAAATTACAGTTCCCTGTTGGTATCGTTAAAATTGCAAACTGCTATTCTGAACCAATTTATGTTCCAAAAGATGCAACTCCAGAGCAAGAAGCAGAAATTTTAAAACAAATAGAAAATGCTTTGAACGTTTTGGATGAAAATGCACCCAAAATTTACCTAGAACTTTGGGGTAAAGACAAATGGACAAAAGAAATAGAAAATTAAATTTGTGCCAGAACTTGAGATTTAATATTTTTTAAAGAAGTTTTTATAATAGGCAATTTCTTTTATATTCATGTTTTTAAAGACATATAGGTGTAGGAAACGTGAATATAAATTTTAGTAATATAAATTTTACTGGAATTAAACCAGTAAAAAAAGTTCAAAACAACTTTGCATCAAACCCTGTAATGGGTTGGGGTAGAGATACTTTCGAAAAAACAACTCCAAATAATTTTACAGTTGAAAATCAAAAAAAAATTGATAAAGCAGGCTTTGATGATAATAGTAAACAATTTTTAATCAGAAGCGATTGGAATATTGATAAAATTATTGAACTTGGTCAATCTATCAAAACTGATAAAACTAAAGTTTTGCAATGCAAAGCAAATGAGTTTGATGATAATGAAACAGTTATTATCACATCAAAAGAAGGTGAAAAAGAAGGCACTTCTATTACAGTTGATAGAAAAGGCAAGATTTTAGCAAAAGAAACATCAAAAGTTACAAGATATTCTACACCAAAAATGACTGATAACTACACTGCAGCAGCTTTTGTAGAAATCAAATCAGAGGATTACAGAAACAATTTAACATCAGAAATCGTTGCTGACTGGGATTCAAAAACTGGTTTCAATGTTGTATTGTCAGAAACAAAAACTAAAAAAGACAAACAAGGCAAACTTCTAAGAAAAGAAATTGCAGAACTTTCACCAGTTGCAGATTTTTATAATGTAAAATATGAATTTCCAAACGGAAAAACTAGAACATTAGCAAAAGCAACTTATGATGAAAAAACAGGCATAACAACTATTAAAAAAGATATGCGTTCTTCCGATATGACAAGAACACAATATCTATATCAAGATGACAAAAACGGTAATAGAATTATTGACTACAAAATTACCGACGTTAACGGCAAAGTTTTGATGAACCAAAAACAAACTTTCGAAAAAATTAATGACAATAAGTTTGTTTCAACAAGGAATGGCAAAACTTACGACATCATACTTGATAAAGAAGGTTTAAATATTTCTGAAAGAAATACAGACAAAAAAGCTGAACTAAAATTTGAAAACAAAGTCTTTGGACAAGAAAAAGACGCTGTAATAAATATGCTAAAAACTATTTCTGGCGACGAATTAATGGCTTTAGCAAATAAAGTTACTAGTGTAGAAACAGTTTACAACGATTTTCAATCAAAATGTTCAACTGATATGGATATGTTTAGCGACGACTATTTAACATCTAGTAGAATAACTGTTAGTGACAATCCAGCAGTATTTTTGCACGAACTTGGTCACGCTATTGATTCAGGTAAAAAACCATCAAGTTTAGGACAAGATTTTAAATTAGAAATAAAAGACGAACTTTCTAGTGATAAGGATTTCAAAAAAATCTACGAAAGCGAAAAGAAAAACTTTTTGAAAGAATATCCAGAAGCTCAAAGAAACCACATTGACTATTTTATTGCAAACGAAGCAGTAAAAGGTCAAAAAGATAGAGGCAGAAAGGAAACAATTGCCGAAACAAACGCAATTTTAAATACTTATAAAGCAAATTATGCACTTGCAATGAGAGCTCAATACTTGCAACAACATTTTCCAAAAACAATTGCATATTTGAGCGAAAAATTAACAAATGCATAATTAAAATTACAAAAGTAGTAGGTTGTAAAAATATATTAAAAGATATAAAAAACAGTCATTTTGATATTAACAATTCAACAATGCCGTAGTATAATAAAATCAAGACTATATAGTAGGTTAGGAGAATATATGTTTAACGTTTCATTTTTAGGTAAAAGAGAAGACAAAAACACAGTAGAACAGTTGAAACAAAAGGGTGATGCACTTACTCTAAATAATCAACGTAATATTAATAATGCAATCAATAAATTATCAGAAGATTCTTCTGAAGAAAATATCAAATTCTTAATGAACGTTGCACAAGGTTTAAGATATGGTACAAGTTTTGATTTAGATGATAAAAAATCAAACAACAATTGGAAAGGAAAATTACAAGAAGCTACAGCAAAAGCTTTAGCAAATACAGATTCTCCAAATAAAGCAAAATTACAAGAGCAATTTAAAGCTACTTTTGTTGATAAAAAAGAAATGACAAAAGATGAAAAAGCTGTTTTAGATTTGAGAAATAAATTGATGCAAACAAAAGGTTTGCCACAAGCGATGAACAATTCTAAAATTGATGCTGTTAAAAATATTTCTAAAAACCTAGATTATTTCGTTATTTCAACAGAAATCACAACAGAAGAAAAGAAATCTTGTCTTGAAAAATTAAACAAAATGATGAGCCCTGAATACAAAATCAATGCTCAATTAAAAGATAAAAAACCTCAAGTTTTAGGTGAATTGTTAAACGACCTTGTTGTAAAAACAGCAGAAGATGACAAACCAACAATCAAAACAACAGACCAAAGACACCACGGTATGTGTGCTGCTATTTCTACATCAAGAAAAGTTATGGCTTATGAATACAAAGACAAATACGTAACAATGATTATGGAAGAGTTGAGCAATAAACCAACAATGAAGGTTTATGACCCAACTGAACTTGGAACAGGCAAAAAGATTTCTGTTCAAAAAACTGACGTTGATTTCGATTACGCAGACGATAAAGGTTATAGAATTTTAGACGCATCAGCACTACAATGGATGAATATTGCAGGCAATTCTGGTGACGGTAAAACTCAAAGTACTCACTTCTCAGCCTTTGATAAAAAATACTTTGATACATTCCATGATTCTCATTTAATGAGAGATTTAGATAATCCTAAATTAGTTCCTCATCAATATCATTTGAGAGCTTTAACAAAAGCTGAAGAATCAATCAAAACAGCAAGAAAAGGTATTCAAAAAAGAGAAAAAGAAGCTGTTGAACAAAGACAAAACGCAAGATTTAACGCACAAACAGTTGTAAAAGCTAATAAATCTTTGACAAACGAATTAAAAGCTTTAATGCCAGAAAAATCTGATGAAGAAATGACAAAAGTTGTTAACCACTTCTTAAAAATGGGCGAAGTGAAAGGTAAACAATCAGATGATTTGCACTTCTTTGATTACGAAGAACAATCAATGAAGAAACAAAAAATGGCAAACTTCATTAAAGCTGAAAATCCAAACGTAAAACAAGAAGATATCGACGCAAGAATGGAAAATATCTTCAATATGTATGAACTTTCAACAGAAACAACTGAAGCTATGAATAAAGAGGTTATGCCAAAATCTCCAGAAGCTAAAATGAAAAAACTTTATAAACCACTATATGAAGCAGCTGCAATGTATCGTTCTGCTCAAGATATGAAACTTGATATTCCAGAAAATCTTGCAAGTGAAGCTAAAAAATATGGTTTAGGTAAAGATGCGACAAAAGCTGATGTTATGAAAAAATACGAACAAGAAGGCAAAGTTGTATCAGAGCCAATTTTAAGAAGTATGCAAGACAAATACAATAAGATTGCAAAATATGCAGCTGTTGTAGAAAAAGCAGAAGTTAAAGGCGAAAAACTTGATATGCCAAACTTGTACGAAATGACTGATGCAGAAAAATCAGCATTAGATAAAGTTGGAAAAAACTTGAATAAAATGTATTCAGAAGTAACAAGAGAAAAAGCTGCAAAAGAAAAAGAACTTGAAAAACCATTGAACGAACAAGCTAAGAAAATCGGTGCTGAAAAAGGTTCATTCTGGGTTTCAGAAGGTTCATCAGGTCTTTGCACACCTCAAGAAATTCGTATCTTGGAACAAATGACTGGTAAACCATTCTACGCAGAAGAAAGCGTAGAAGTGACAGCTGAAAAAATCAAACACGGCAAACACTCGGGTATTTCTGGTACATCGGTTTACCACAACGAACGTGGTGGACACGCACAATACATCGCTGATGTTGCACCATTAATGGTTAAAGACCCTAAAACTGGTAAAGTAGAAATCAAAGATGCTATCATGCATGATAACACTTGGGGCGCTTGCGAACACAAGAAAACTTGGTTAGATTCAAAAGGCTTATTAAGAACTGACTACCAATGTGGACGTGGTGGTGAAGACGGTTACATTACAAACTCTGCATGGCAAAATGGTGTTCTTGTAGAAGACTTCAAATATAAACCAGGTAACGTTAAAGGTGAACCATTAAAAATGTTCTTTGATGGTATTTTACCAACAGAAAACAATGACACAACTTCTACAGCACAAAGCTTAGTACAAAACGCTTTCGTTGGTCCACAAATCAAAATGAGTAGCGTTGCAAATGTACTTCAAACTTTGAACAAAGTTTCAGCAGAAGACTTAGACAAAGTTATGAAGAGAGCTGAAAATGCAGGTGAAACAAAAGACTTAATCGAAAAAGAAGTTATGACAGACTTAGCAAACATCAATTCAGAAGCTGATGTTTCAAAGGCTCATAAACGTACTCAAGGTTACTTGAAAGATATTTCAAGAAAAATGTCATTCACAAGAGAAGCAGCAACTAATTCGTTCACAAAAATGTTATTGAATGGTGATAAATTGGGCTTAAATGCAAAAAATATTGACACAATTAAAGATAAAGATTTCCAAGTTGTAAAACATTTCATTGACGCAAAATATGATCCAAAAGATAATAACGAATTTGTTGAAAAATTTAAAGAATTGACAAGTCAAAACCTTGAAGGCTTAACAAAAATCTTAAAATCTGCAACCGATGAAGAATTAAGCGTTAAAGAAATCACTCCATTTGAAGTTGTAAGACAAATCAAAGGTTTGGAATCAAAACCAAACAACATGTTGAAAAATGCAATGTTTATGGACGCAATTCAAGATAACATCAAATTTACTAAAAATGGTGATTCTTTCGAAGAAGCATACTTTATGTTGCAACGTGATTGGGATAACTTGAATGCCTCAAAACAAATTAAAGAAATGAAGGGCAAAATGTTCAAACAATACGGGGTAAGAGCTGCATATCCTGATTGCCAATTAACAACAAAAGAAGAAACAACAGCTTTGGCTAAAAACTTCTCAAACACTTTACAACAAGGTGTTGCAGTTGTTAATGCATTAAAAATGATGGAAGACGGCAAAATGGATTCTCAAGGCTTAACTAAAGAACAAATTGCTTTAGCTAAGAAAAACCAATTAGCTGATATTGCATCAGGTAAGAAAACATTTATCGAAGCAAACATTGAACCTCAACATAGACACGTTGTTACTAAAAAATTAAACAACTACTTATCAAGTGCTATAAAAGGCAAAAATGTTGATAAATCTTATAAAGAATTTGAAGATAGCTTCAACCAATACCACGTTTTGAATAATCCAAAAGAAACATTAAAAGAATTCTTGAGATTATCAAAATCAGATGACCCAGCTAAAAAACAAATGGCTCAAGTTTACGAAGGCTATGTTGTTAAAGGTTGTTATGAATTGGCTAAATTTGACACAGCAGTAACAATGATGAGCGAAGCTTCTAACGGACACATGCACGAAGTTCGTAAAGATTTAGTTAAAATCAAAACTCCAAAAGAATGGGATCAAGCATCAGGTCAATCACACGATTTATCAACAGATGAAGGATTCTATTCATTCCTAGAAAATGCTCAAGTAACTTGTGGTGTTGATAATGCATTACAATTAGTTGACCACCTTGGTCAAAACGACAAGGCTATGCAATTAGAAATGAAGAATGCTTCAGAATTAGACGGATTAACTGAAGGATTGAGTGCTGAAAACTTAGCTCAAGTTGCAAGTTATGTTCAAACAAAAGCAAACTTCGTTTCAGGCTTGAACTTAAAAGATCACGCAAAAGAACAAAAAATGCAAAAAGAATATCTTGCAAAACTTAATAACGTGATTGAAAAAATTAACGCACAAGCTGTAAATATGACGCAAGCACAACAAGCATAATTATAAAAATAAAAAAGAGGGTAAGTTTTGAAAAAACTTGCCCTCTTTTTTAACGAAAAACTTCATGAAAGTTTTTCTAAAATATTATTCAATATATTTTGAGAAGCGTTATTGTTTTTGTATCCGAGTTCTTCAATAGCCTTTATACGTTCTTCCTTCATATAATCTTGAGTTGGAAGTTCTGATAAAAGTTCTGCTAAATGCTCGATACATTCTGCCTTATAATAATGTTTTATAACTTGATTAATTGTTTCATTATAAGGTGTTGCATTTTTTGAAATCAAATGAATTACAGGATTTTCTGTCATAAAATATTCGCCTAAAAATGAACTGCAATCTGTTATAAGAAGTTTTGATTGATTAAATAAGTCCAAATAGTCACCGTGTTCATAAACAATACCAACAGAGTTCCAATCCTCATAATAATTTTGAACTTCTTCTTCTGTCATAACCTTTCTATCAACCAAAGCCTTTTTCAATAATGGATGAGGTTTAAAAACCCATTGCATTTCTGGATGACCTTTGGCATATTCAAGCAACCATTTGCCATTCCATTCAAATGTTCCATAAGCGATACCCTGATTGCAGATAGACCAATGTGGAGCATAAATTGTATATTTATACCCTTTGTTATGATGTGTTCTAAAGTAATCTAAAAATGGTTGACCAGTTACAATTACATTTTTAGCTTTATTTTCCATTTTTTCTTTATAAACATTTTTTGTTATTTCATCAAAGACACAGTAATTTTCAATATAACGATGAAATCTTAAATAGTAGTCAATTGGCGCAGTTGTTGTTGGAAAATAATATGGCACATAATATGTTAGTGCAAATTTTGAACATACTACAGGGCCTTGAGAGGTTTCGACATACCAAGGATGTTGATAGATAACAACATCTGGTTTAAATTTTTTAAATGGAATATGTTCTTGCTTTTCTATATCATAAGCATATTCAACATTCATCCCTTTTTCAAAGAAAAATTGATATGTCTTTTTTAAACATCTTTTTGTCTGCCAACTTGGATTTTCTTTGTTTACTACAGAATTTCTTGTAACTAAAATTTTTACATTAAATTTATCATTATCTTCTAAAAGTTCGTATAGTGATTGACATTTCCATTTTGCTTCATCATAAATATAGAAAACAACATTTATTTTCTTTCCTTTTGAATATTTTTTACGTAATCTTGAAATAACTTTTTTCTCATTTTTCTCAATATATTTCAAATTTTGAGAAATCTTTTTGCGATAAAAATACTCTTTTAACTTTGTATAGTTAAAATGTTCTTCAAGATATTCTTCGATTTTGTCATAAGGAATGTACATAACAGGTTAATTCTATAAAACTATTTTATGCTTTGCAAATTTTTTGCAAAAATTTAATATTTAATTATGTTACAATGAAAAAGAAAAAGCACAATTTTTGAAAAGTATTTTTTCTTTAATAATATATACAGGTAAATTAGGATAACAACTGCATGGTTAAATATACATCTTTTATTAATGGTAAAACTTTGAAAATGAAAGTTTCTGAACTTTTAAAGAAATACGATAAAGATGGTAAAGGTATTAACCAAGAGGAGTTTAATAGCTTAGCAAAAGGTTCTGTATCAATTTTTGCAAAACCTCTTTTGACAAAAGACTTAACAGATAAAGTTATGTCAAAATTTGATTTGAATACAGACGGAACAGTTTCAACAGATGAAATGAAAAAACTATTAAAAAGTTATAATTTAGACTACGATAAAGCCATGAATATGACAGTAGAAGAAGCTGCTAATCATATCAACAATTTTGATGAAGCTAAGAAAAAAGCTAAAAAGAATAAATAGTTTTAGTTTAGATTTTTCATATAAAGTTCTTCGTACAATACACAAACAGTAGCAGCAACAGCTGGTGCAAACACTACGCCTACGATACCTGCGTATTTTGCCATTATAAATAAAAATAGATAAATTAATAATGGATGTAAATTTAAGAATTTACCAAAAACAAATGGTCTTACTAAATTATTTTCTACAAGTTGTGCTATTGCAAACACAACAACAACAGTAGTTACAGCGACAATACCTGATTGAGAAGTTGCTATTACACAAATAACTAGTGCTATGGTTGGACCAACAACAGGAATTAAATCAAGCACCATTGTGATTAATGCAAGTAATAGCGCATAATCTATTCTCATAATAGATAAACCAATTGCCATAACTAGCCCAACACTTGCAATTGTCACTAATTGAGCAAATATATACCCACCGACTTTTTGAGAAATTATATTAATAATACTTTCTGCCTTTTTTCTCATTTGAGATGGAAAAGATTTTAAATACGTAGCCTTAATTGAATCCTTATCAGCCATAAAATAATAAATTACCATTATCGAAATCACAACATAAATAAATGCAGAACCAATTTCTTTACCTGTATCCATAATATTATTCAATATAGCCTGTGATGATTCAGAAAGCGAAGATAAAACAGAAGTTACATCAACATCTTTTAGGCTCAAATCAAAAAATGGTAGACCTTGTAAAAACTCATCAAAATTACCTATATATCTAGGAAAAGAAGTTGCAAAAGTTTTCACTTCACTACCTGCAAGAATAATTGCTGGAATTAAAAATAAGAAAACAACTAACAATCCACAGCCTAAAACAATTGCAGATGCTATACTTCTGCTAAGTTTCTTTTTCTCTACCAATTTATTTACAAATGGATTTAGAGAACAAGCAAGAACGTATGATGCAAAAAACATTATTGCTATATCAGAATTTTTGAAAACAAAAATTATAAATAATATCGAAAGTAGCATAAATACTATATTTTTTGGTGAAATATAATTTTTAAAGAAGTTTTCAAACATGTCAATTTATCCTTTTTTATTTATTTTATCATCAATTATTTTGATATTCATCAAAAAGTTTTTTCTGCTCGGCTTTTAAATTATCTATAAATTTTTTATCTTTAGATATTATCTTTTGAGCAACAACAACAGCTTGAGAAGCATCATCAGTGTGTGCAACAATTCCGTTGTATTTTGGAGCAATTTTTAGCGCTGTATGAAGTTTACTAGTAGTTGCACCACCTATCATTATAGCAGGGAGAGTAAATCCTGCCTTCTCCATCTGTTCAGCTACAACGACCATTTCTTCAAGAGATGGAGTGATAAGACCTGAAAGAGCAACAATATTAGCGTTTTCTTCTTTTGCAGCTTTTAAAATATCGCTACAATTTACCATAACACCTAAATCAACAACTTCAAAATTATTGCAAGTCAAAATTAAACCCAAAATATTTTTACCAATATCGTGCACATCACCTTTTACAGTTGCAAGAACAATTTTTCCAGATTTTGTTTTACTACTACTTGTTTCAAGATATTGTTTTAAATAATCAACTGCTTGTTTCATTGTACGAGCACTTTTTACAACTTGAGGTAAAAACATTTTACCTGCACCAAAAAGTACACCAATCTCATTCATTCCATCCATAAGATGTTTTTCAATAATTTCTAACGCTGAAAAATCTTTTAAAGCTTCATCTAAATCTTGCTGTAAATATTCAGAATTACCCTTGATTAATGCATACTGCAAACGTTTTTCTACAGGATCATTTCTCCATTCTGAATTATTTGTTTTATGAGATGAACCTTTTGTATTATCCATTGCTTGAGCGTATTCTAAAAGTCTTTCGCCTGCATCATCTCGCCTATTAAGAACAACATCTTCAACTAATTCTCTTAATTTTGGCTCAATTTCATCGTAGATTTCAAGCATTGATGCATTTACAATAGCCATTTCTAATCCTGCATTAATTGCATGATACAAAAATACGCTATGAATAGCTTCACGAATACGATTTAAACCTCTAAATGAGAACGAAATATTACTAACACCACCAGAAATAATAACTTTTGGGTATTTTTCTTTAATAATTTTTGTAGCTTCTATAAAAGAACTACCGTTTATGTTGTGCTCTTTTATGCCAGTTGCTATTGGAAAAACATTAAGATCAAAAATTATATCACAAGGTGAAATTCCTACTTTTTCAGTAAGAATTTTGTATGCTCTATCAACGATTTCGACACGTCTTTCAGTAGTCGATGCTTGTCCTTGTTCATCAAATGCCATAACCACCATTGCAGAGCCTAATTCCTTTATAATTTTTGCATGTTCAATAAATTTTTTTTCACCCTCTTTTAAACTGATAGAGTTCACAATAGATTTACCTTGAATACATTTCAAACCAGATTCTATAACATCAAACTTTGAACTATCTAACATAATTGGAACTCTGGCAATATCAGGTTCTGACGCAATAAGATTTAAGAACTCAACCATTTGAGATTTTGTATCAATCAAAGCCATATCAAGACTTATATCAATTATATTTGCACCATTTTCAATTTGTTCACGTGCGACATTTAAGGCTTCTTCGTAATTTTTCTCTTGAATTAGTCTAGCAAATTTTTTAGACCCAGTAACATTTGTTCTTTCAGCAACAATTGCAAAACGTTGCTTATCATTCAAAGAAAAAGGCTCTAGTCCACTAAAAACAGATTTTTCTTCTATTTTAGGAATTTGTCTTGGTTTATATTTTTTCAAAGTTTCTGCAATTGCCTTGATATGTTCAGGAGATGTTCCACAGCAACCCCCACAAACATTTACACAACCTTGTTTTGCAAGATAGGCATAACCTTTTGCCATATCTTCTGGAGTTTCATCATAGCCACCAAAAGCGTTTGGCAAACCAGCATTTGCATACAAACTTATATTACAAGTTGCAATTTTCGATAATTTTTCTATATAAGGAATCATTTCTTCAATACCTAGAGCACAATTTATACCGATAGATATTGGATTAAACGGTCTTATACTGTAATAAAACGCCTCTAACGTTTGCCCTGAAAGTGTTCTTCCTGACTTATCCGTTAGGGTTACAGAAACCATTATTGGAATATCCTTGTTATGTTTTTCTAATGATTTTTTTATTGCATACAAGGCAGCTTTTGCATTTAAGGTATCAAAAATTGTTTCTACTAAAAAAACATCTATATCATTTTTTATAAAAATTTCAGCTTGTTCTGAATAATTTTCAACAAGCTCGTCAAACGTCACATCTCTGAATGCAGGATTTTCAACATCAGGTGAAATTGATGCAGTCTTGTTTGTTGGGCCAATTGACCCTGCTACAAAGCGAGGTTTTCCATCTGTTGAATACTCTTTTGCAATTTCTTTAGCAACTTTTATTGAAGCTGTATTTAATTCTTCAATATAATTTTCTAAATGATAATCTTTTTGAGAAATTTTTGTTGAAGAAAAAGTATTTGTTTCAATAATATCAGCACCTGCCTCTAAATAGGCTCTGTGGACTATTTTTAAAGCATCAGGTTTTGTTAGAGCTAAAACATCATTGTTACCTTTTAAATTTACTTTTGAATTTTTAAAAATCTCACCACGAAAATCTTCTTCTGTAAGATTTTGTTTCTGGAACATCGTTCCCATAGCACCATCAAGTATTAAAATTTTTTCTTTCAAAAGGTCAGTAAATTTGCTCATATTGTATTGATAATACCATAAAATATAGAAAAATTTTAATTGTAATGTTTTATTAAAATAAGGTATTTCACCCCCTTCACAAAGCAATAATTATATGTTAAAATGCAAGTGGAAAGTAGGTAAGAATGTCATTAATTAATACAATAGGTCTAATGCAAGCAACAGCAATGCGACATGACGCTCAGTATAATATGATGATGGGTAACCAAGCTAGAATTAATGCAATTAGTGCTATTGGTCCAAATTCAAATATGGAAGCTTTGCATAGAATGGATAAACAAATGGATATGCAACAACTTCAAAATAAAATGCTAATTCAAATGGCAGATGCTTTCGAAAAAAATCATAGAGCAAAAACTAAAAAAGCAGAAGGTTTTGACACATTTGCTTAACTTAGATAAAAGATTTAGAAAAAAAGGCTTGAACATTTGTTCAAGCCTTTTTAGTTATTTACTGTCCCGTGAGTGTTCCACGAGCAAATTTTTAAATTTTCAAAAAAAAATAAGCAAGGTCTAAAAGCCTTGCTATATCTGTATTTGAAAAATGAGTCCGGTGGGATTTGAACCCACGACCAAGAGATTAAGAGTCTCCTGCGCTACCGCTGCGCCACGAACCCATTTTTGGTTATTTCTATCAATTTGTGTTTTCATTATACAAAAAATATTCTTTCTTTACAACTGCTTTATTTTAATTTACATCCACTTGCGAAAACACTCTCAAATTGTTATAATCTATCTATACAAAAGGTCTTTTGAATGCAAATTAATAATAACAAAGTTTCAAAAATCAATATCAACAAAAATACTCCAACAAAAAACGAAGATGTTTTAGAAAATAAAACTGAGCAAAAAAATTATGAGTCTTTAGTTCAAAATACATCTTCTTATGTAATGCCATTTTTAGGCAAAAGCAAAATAAAAGTTCAACCATCAAAACAATCTTTAAAACCTTTGACAAAAGAAGAACATGATGTTAAAAATGCTATCAACAAATTAAATAATGATTATCACGCAAAAGAAGTTGAAGCAGGAAAAGCTTACTGGGATTACATAACAGATAATTCAGAAGAAAACCAAAACAAGCTTGATAAAGCAAGTAATGATTGTGAAACCTTCTATCAAGATGAAAAGCTTTACGAAAAATTTAAAAACTTAAAAGAAAATACAAAGATTAAAAATCCTGAACTAAAACAAGAATTGGATGAAGTCTTAGAAACTTTTAATGCATACAATTCTGTAGAAGTAGAAGAAACTGATAAAGACTATGAAAAAGTTTCTAACCTTGAAAAAAAAGTTCAACTAAAAGCAAATAAGTTTGAAAATCCTCAAGGCGTCGAATACAGAGATTACATATCAAAAGACATTGTTAAATTAGTAAAAGCTAGAAATACTTACGCCAAGAAAAATGGGTATGCGAATTTCTATGAAATGAAACTTGCAGAACAAGGCAAAGACTCTAAAAACATTGATGAAATGTTTGAAAAAATTACTAATGCAACAAATGATATTGAAAAAAATCAAAAAAGCATTTCAAAAGAAACAGAAAATCTTATTAGTAGCAGATTAGGTAAAAACAATATTCTAGGCTTGTGTTCAGATGTTTACAAGAATATGGGTTGGAATATTATGGATATGCCTATAACTAAATTTGATTTATTTCCAAGAAAAAACAAAATAAACTCAAGACAAACAAATAACGTTGACCCAAATAAAGATGTGCGTGTTTTAGCTGATTTAGATTTAAAAAACAAGCCATTATATGCTGTTAGCACATTAATGCATGAGCTAGGTCATGCTGTGCATTATTCAAGTTTTGGTGAAAAACTGCCAAACAGTCAAAAAACAATAGCTTCTGAAACACTAGATGAAGGTATAGCCTTAATGATGGGTAGCCTAATGGAAAAAGAAGGTACAATTTCAAAGGTTCTGGACTTACCTGAAAAAGCGACTAAAGAAATTAAAGAAGCATCATTATCTAGCAAGGCTGATAAAATTCGTTCATACATCCAAGTTGACCGTTTTGAAAAAGCAATGTACGAAAATCCAGACCAAGATTTGCAAAAACTTTGGAAAGACTGTGGTGAAAAATACAAAAATAAAAACTACAGTGACCTTGAATGGACTGATATAGATCATTTTATTCATTCACCTGTTTATTATCATTATTATGCAGAAGGTGAAGTTGTTGCTGAACAGTTGTACAATACTGCTTCTAAAAATGGTACAGTAAAACTTACGGAATCAAAAGATACGGCAAAATTTTTCAATAACAAAATTTTTAAATACGGTGCATCAAAAACAGAAGAAGAAGTTCTAAAATCTGCTACAGGTAAGGCTTTAGACGTTGATGCATATTGCAAACAATTTAAAAAATAATTCTTTTATTAACCTAGATTTTTAGTAATTTCTGCAATAGTTTTTGGAAAATATTGTTGCAAATATTGAGTTCTAAATCTTAATGAATTATCTGTTTTTGGCGAATTTATTAGAGCATTTGTTTCTGCTATTGTTTCGCTCACTCCACCTTTTTCACCACCTAAATGTTTTTCTTTTCTTATAAAATAATCAATATGTTTTCTTTGAGAATCAGGAAAAGCTTTTAAAAAATTATTCATTTCTTCATCATATTTTTTATTAACTTCTTTATTCATAGAAATGGTGTTTTTAAAAGTTTTTTTAAAGGCTTCTGGAGTTGTTGAATCAGTATTTTTGAAATCAATTGTATGTCCAATTTCGTGAGTTAGTAAAAAAGCATTATCTCCAGTAAAAATAGCATCCAAGCCTCCACTATAGTTTGAATCTAAGGAATTATCCACCCCAACGAGAGTATCAATATTTTCTCTCATTTTGATTAATTCATCACCTGAGATTTGTTTTAGTGTGTTGATTAGCATTTGAGGTTTTTCATCTAATTCTTTACCAATTTTAAATTCTGCTTTTTTATTTTTATCTTTTAAATTTTGAACCTTTAAACCTTTGTCTGTGACATCAATTTGATATCTTTCTTCGCCACGAGAAGAGATAAATTTGTTTTTATTAACGACTTCAAAAGCTTCTGAAAGATTTAAAAGAACCTTACCTTTTTTATCTGTGATTTTGTAGTCTAAAATTCTATTACCTTGTGGGTCATTTTCGTACAAATATTGAGTTCTAGTACCATCAAGTGAAGTCATATCCTTCTTAACACTTTCGATACCAGTTTTTTTATCAATCTTACCTGAGCTTAAAACTGTTTCCTTACCGTCTTTATCCGTACGAATTACATTTAACACTCCTTGAACTTCTGATGGTGTTGATTTTTCTGTGTATTCGACATTACCATTTTTATCAAATTGAGTTCTTGTTTCAGAAGTTACAACTTCAAATTGAGCATCTTCATCAAAAGTCGAAGTAATTTCAGAAGTTGTATTTGTTCTAAAATCTTTAGCATAAGTTTTTATTACGTTGTTTTCTTTATTCTCAACTCTTTTTTCTTCATAGATATTGTTTAAATTTTTATCAAAACCTTTTGTAAGTTTTTCACCATTTTTGTTTTTAACTACAACAAGAGTTTCTTTATTTTTATAATCATCTTTTACAGCAGAGATTTCTTCTAAATTTTTACCTTGTTCTTTTTCAATTTCAAGAATTTTATCTGATAATTTGTCTAAATCAGGCAATTCTTTTTCTTGTGACAAAGCAACAATATTTTTTGGTGAAAGAGATGTTTTAGTTAAAGGTCTAACTTTAATTAAATCTTCTGCGTTTGCCTTATCGTTAAAATTCATCAAGGCTTTACCATCATATTTTGTTTCGCCTTTTTCGTTTTTAACTTCTGAATAAAATTTTATTTCGTTTAATTTATCTAATGGTTGAGATGCAAGCATATAGACAAATTCGCCATTAACTTTTGTATTTTTTGCTAATGAATTTACTGCATCCCATTTTTTAGGTTCTGCTTGAAGTTCTTTTTTTATGTTTTGTAAATACCAGTCATTAAATTTTGGTTTATTATTTTTGTTTTTAATTGTGTTTAATGATTTTATCGCAGTATCAACATTAAATTCAGATTTCGTAAAAGAATCTTTTTTTAGAGGTTGAGTCATGAATGCTCTTTGTGCTTGAGTATTCATTTTATTGACTTTTACACTACTTTTAAAATTTACAAAATTTACCGGTGAAATATTCATATTAGGATTAATGTTCCTAAAAATAAAAATTGCTAGTGAAATGTCTATTGTTAAGGCTTTTTTACATAAATTATTTATTAGATTTTTCTTCTACAATGTATCTAGGACGATGTTTTGATTCTTTATAAATTTTTCCAATATATTCGCCAAGAATACCGATTGATAACAATTGAATTCCACCAATAAAATATAGCGAAATAAACAACGAAGTCCAACCTGAAACAGGAGCTTTTGTTGTTACGTAATAATAAAAAGCATAAATCGTCATAAGAATAGCAAAAATAAAACAAAGCAAACCTAAAACGCTTATAAATCTAAGTGGAGTTACTGAAAATGATGTTATACCGTCAAGAGCAAGTTTTATTCTTCTTAAAAAGTTATAGTGACTTTTTCCACCTACTCGTTTACTTCTTTTATAATAGAGAGAAGTAGTTTTAAACCCAAGATTTGAAATCAACCCTCTCAAATACAGATTTGTTTCTGGATATTTTTTTAAAAGGCATATGTCAATAACTTTTTTTGACATAAGTCTAAAATCTGCATGATGAGGAATTGTACCCATTTTAAGAATTTTGTTTAAGCCGTAATACATATTAGCAAAAAATCTATTTATAAAGCTATCAGAAGTTCTATCATTTCTAACCCCATAAACAATTTCAAAACCTTCTTTATATTTGTCTACCATTTTTTCAATAAGAGTTATATCGTCTTGTAAATCATCATCTATAGTAATAAATATATCAGCATCATTTTCAAACATGCCTGCAATTAAAGCTGATTGATGTCCAAAATTTTTAGATAACTTTAAACCCTTTACATCTAATGTTTGAATAACATTCCAAGTTTCATCCGTACTTCCATCATCAACAAAAGATAAATAACTTCCTTCAGAAATTTTATTTTTAGATTTTAAATCTCCAACAACCTTTGATAATTCATCAAAAGTTGTATTCAAAATTTTTGAATCATTATAACAAGGAACTATTACTACTAAAGTTGGTTTATTCATAAATTATTTTTTACTCTTTTTGTTATTACGTTTATTCACCGTATCTTCATCATATTGATACATGCGACCTTCTGTATATCCTTTTACAATAGCTTTTGCAAAACGTTTTTTAGAATTCCAATAAGATGTGTGTGCGCCTGCAAAAGTTCTCAAACTTTCTCTTTTAGAATAATCATAAAAGAAACCTAATTCACTATCAAAATCCATATCGATTAATTTTTTAAGTTCTTCGTTAGTACGGTTTGTACCATTTGGAAATCCCAATGGGTCATCTGCCCAGTTTACGGTTAAGAAGAAGAATTTATGTTCAATTAAATATTTGTACAGTAACTTATAGAATTTTACACCATCTGTTCTTTTGTCAGTCATATCTGAATAGAACAATGGAATTGGACTGGCATAATTTATAACACCTAATACAGAACCCTCTGGAACGCAATATTTATCTGTGTATGAGTCAATATTTAAATAAGCTTGCTTGAATTCTTGTTTATTTGGATTTGTCATAACTTGACCTAGAGGTGATGCGTTTGTTAGGTTTGAACCCACAAATGCCATTAAGCAAGTATTTTTTCTTGGATTTTTTTCAATCATTGTAGTCAAATCTTTATCGAGATTTTTATCGCTAAACCATTCTTTTATATCAATATATGGAGCTTTATTAAATAGGTATTCCATAGTAATAAATGTTCCTGCTGAATAACCTAAAAGAACAACTTTTTTACCTTGTTTTACATCTGCTTTAATTTGAGTATCAAGTTCTTGAATAATCGGAATCATGTTATGACTTTTTTGTACCCAAATAGCGTCGTGCATAATATCTGCAATAGTGTTTCTTACGCAATACGCAATAAATGGACTAATTGAGCGAAGCGAATTTGCTTTTTCTCTCATAAACATCAAATCTTCTTGGCTCTTATAACCCCAAAAATAATTTGATGGTTTTTCCTCAATTACATATTCACCATTATTTAAAAAATGTTCATAAGTATATTTATCCTTTTCAATTTGAGCCTTTAAATATGGGTGAAATTTATTTATTCCTTTTATAAACCAGTTATACATTTGGGGACTATTATTGTTTGATCCATTAATGTAAATAAAATCTACAGGTGTACTTGCAAAAGAAATTAAATTCAAAAGTAAAAATATTGATAAAATGCTTAAAATCTTTTTCATAATAAAATATTTTATCATATAATAAATTTATGAAAAGTTTAGCAGAATTTATAAGAGAAAAAAGAGAACACGTAGGGCTTACAATTTCAGCCCTAGCAAAAAAATGTAATGTGAAAGAAGAAATTATTGAGGGTATAGAATCCTCTCAGGAACTTTTTCTTCCTGTGACAATAAGACAAAATTTGGCAAAAGGTTTAAAGATTTCACCAAAAGAAATCAAAATGCATGAAAAAATCTTTGAACCAGATAAAATTACTTACGAAGCTGAACTAAATATAAGAGAATTAATTTTACAAGGCGAAACAGAAATTGCTTGCCCTAAATGTGGTAGTCCACTTGTTGTTAAGATAGAAGAAATGTACGATATGTACGACAAATTGTGCAAAGAACCAAAAGCACACTGTTCAAAATGCACATATCAATTAAAATAAACTACATTTCAAAAGGATTGTTATTTTCTTTTTTAGGGGTAATTTCGTCTTTCTTTTTTACAAAACCACACTTTGTACACGCTAAAACCTCTCCAGTACTGTCTACAGGCATAAATACGTGTTCACAGTTTTCATATTCGTCTTTGCTATAGTCATATACTGGATAAGGTTGCGTTTCTAAATTTGGTAAATCCCTTGGAGTTTCTGTATGATATTTTTTTTTCCAATAATTTACGATAAATTCAATAATAAACATTTTTTATAGTTCAAAACCCAAAGGTAAAATTTCTTCAAGAGTGAAAGCTTTAGGTTCGCCATCTTCACCTTCAAGAACGATGTGAGTTGTGCCATTTTTAAGTTTAAATTCTGCAATAACTTGTCTGCAAATACCACAAGGAGCACACATTTTCATTTTTGGACCATAAATAGCAATAGTTTCAATTTCTCTTTCACCATTTACAACCATATTCATAATAGCACTTCTTTCAGCACAAATTGTAGCGCCAAAGCTTGCATTTTCAACATTTGTACCAACAAAAGTTTTGCCACTAGGAGTTACTAAACAAGCTCCTACAGGAAAATTTGAATATGGTGAGTAAGTATTTTTACTAGCTTCTTTTGCTTTTTCTAATAGTTCTTTGTAATCCATTTGTTAACTCCTTTTTAATAATTAGCACTCTAAGAAAGAATATGCTATAATCTTACCATGAAAATTTTTGTGAAGGTATTTTTATTAATTTTGTTTATATTTGCACAACCTTGTTTTGCTGCAAATAATTCTATCAAAGTTTTAGTTTTACCTGATACTTTAGCAAAAAAAGAACAAGACGCTTTTGTTTATCCAGAAGCTTCCGAACTAATTTCAAATGATATTGTTAATTACTTGAATACTGTAAAAGGCTTTAATGCACCAACTATCAGCTACGTAAAAAGAGTTCTTCTTGCAACAGATAAAACAAGAAGATTAACTCAAAAAACAATGTTTGATTTTAAAAATACTTATAACATAGATTATATGGCTCTAAAACAAATCAACTACAACTTTAGAGCAAATTGGATTTTGCTAATTACTTCTAACATGGATGTGCAAAATTATTTTTTAAGAAGAACAGTATGGGATTTTTTAAACATTCCTGGAGCAGCAGTTGTTGACCCTGCAATGAGATTATCAACTCAAGTTTATTTGATTGACCCTAACAAGCAAACAATTGTTTGGCAAAAGAATTATCAAAAACTTTTATCATCACGTGAAAATCGTATGATTCCAACAAACTTTGCGCCTCAAACAGAACAAATGGAATGGATAAAAAGACATTCAAAAATGTATTTAGCACCACAAGTTACACAAGAATTGCAATTTATCGCATACAATGTTGATGAATACAGCAACTATTTCAACCACCCAGAGATTGTTAAAACAAATCCTCTTGTAGTTGATAGTGCGAAACTTAATGCAAAACGTGGCGCTGTTATTGCAGGTCGTGGCACAAAACGTTATGGTGCAAGAGCTTATCGTGCTACAAAACGTGAAACTATAAAAGCTTATAACAATACTAAAAAAAGTATAGAAAAGCAAAATTCTAAACTTCATTCAAAAATAGCTAATTTTAAAGCAAAACAACAAGCTAAGAAAGTTCAAAAGGCTGAAAAGAAAGCTCTAAAGGCAAAACAAAAAGCTGAACAGGCTCAACAAAAAATGAATGAAACAAATCAAAACTTGGAAAATATTAAAAATCAGCAAAGAGAAGTTGATGTTATTTTAATAAAAGAAGAACCAAAGATTGATTATGATTTCACTCCTACAAAGCCAAGATTAAGAGATTCTGAAGAGTTTATGTTTAATGATTTGTAATATAATAAGATTTAAAAAGAGGGGCGAAGCCAACGGCTTCGCCTATTCTTTTATCTTTTATATATTTGAAAATTCTAAGATTCCCACAATACAACTTCATTTTCTTTTAGAGTTTCTTTTACATTGATAACTCTTTGATTAGAACTTCCAATCCAATGAAGATTATTATCATTCAACTTTTGAACAAATTCACCGTCAATCAAAACATCCAAATTTTCAATTCCGTCTAAATCTTTAACTTGCTCCCATTGATATCCTGTATAAAGCCAAATAGTCTTTTCAGGAAGTTCTTCTCTAATTTTTTTAGCTAATCTAAAAACTTCTGAACGATTGTTAGGGAATAATGGATCACCACCACTAAAGGTTATGCCTGCAATACAAGGATTTGATAAAGCTTCAAAAAGTTCATCTTCTGCTTCTTTATCAAATGGCAAACCACCTTTTTCATCCCAAGTAATTGGATTTTGACAACCTTTGCACTTGTGATTGCAACCTGCAACCCAAAGTACAGTTCTTAATCCGTCACCATTTAGCATATCTTCTTTTGTAATATTGTGGTAATTCATTAATCTCTCTCTAAATCCTTATTTTTATAATTATGGGTTTTGATTTTTTAATCAAAACCCATTAAATTTGTTTGAGTCTCACAGATTGCTCAATTTTCGTTCTACCGAAAATTTGTCTGTCTTGCTCGTTACATTAAACGGCAATTCCGAGTTTTACTATCGTGATTTCATCACTCTCGCAAAAGCTCTCAGCCTCTGCTCGGGTAGCTACATACTTACTCTGTCTTTGATTTCTTCCATTTTAGCTTCATTCAAACGAGTG